>CDZT01002935.1_pt1 | contig 58997 bp, 58 predicted proteins | sample 557531 | NCBI WGS metagenome assembly CDZT01 (sample SAMEA3182066, study PRJEB8094) | gut metagenome | biome: human; feature: gut; material: Stool; isolation source: human stools | place: Canada | collected 2013-03-05
ATGGCTTGCCGGATAAACTCGGCTTGGCTCATGTTGTAAACAGAAAGCCTTTCCGCAAACTCGGCGTATTCTTCCTCGGTCATGCGTGTCTTGACTACCCGGCTGCGGTGCGGCGTGTTGTATCGTTTTCGCATGGTAAAAACCTCCTTTCGGCTGCCGCATGGCTGCGGCGGGATAAGCGGCGTAAGCCGCATAAGCAGGGTTTGGGGAAGGCACTCCCCAACAAGATTCCCGCAGGGGCAAAATGAGCGAAAAGCGAATTTTGGTACTGCGGTAGAATCTTGCTCTGAAAAACTACCACTTTCCTCTGCGGCTGACTTTGCGGCAATCTACAAGGGTCGGTGTGGCTGCTTTCGTCAATATAGCGATTACGGAGGCGTGTCCTGCCCACCTTTGTTCCCCTCTACGGACAGAAACGGAAAATGCCAAACGCTCATTTGGATTTTTCATCACTACTACGGCAGGCAAGCCCATTTCGGGCAAACTTCCCCGTCACTCACTACTACAAGGGAACGAGGCGTTTTGCCAAAAATGGGAGCAAAAAACGCCACGGATTTTCAAAAATCTGTGGCGTTGCTGTTTGGAGCAGTATTCAATTTTAGTCTCCCGTTCCCTCTTTTGGGTAAAAGAAAAGGACAACCGATTTTGGCTGTCCTGTGAAAATGTGTATTATGTTGTATTATGTATGATTGACAAGATTAAATTTGAAGATCATTCTTCTACAAAGTATCTGTATGCGGCGGCTTCAAGCTCTCCACATTCGTTAAGCAAGTTGCCATTTTCATCATAAAGCTTATAGGTAATTTGAGTATTACCTAACGACGCTTCTCCGTCCAATCCAAGCAACAAAGTATAGTAATTTTCTTTTAGTACCAAATTCAATAGATCATACAAATCATCTTTTGATATACCTTGTTCAGTTATTGCACTGATTTTTTTGCCGACAACTGATGAAGAATTAGGATTGAAGTATTCGGCTAAAATGGTTTTCTTTTCTTCGTAGCATAATTTAACAAATTGTTCTCCTGTCATTTTTATACTCCCCATACCGTAGTGTAAAATATATATTTATATTTCATTCTGTCGAAACTATTATAGCACATAGATGTGAAATTTTCTACTGTCTTTCCCCCATAATGGGCGGGAGCGACAGCACTTTAGTCTGTCGCTCCCTTGATTGCCACAAAAGCAGGACGGGCGGCGGCTGTCAACGGTGGCACATTTGCGCCGTTCATCTTGACCGTTGACTGGCTCGGCTGGATTTGCTATTTATTTCCTCACCATTCCTGTGTCTTGGCTTCCTTCCGGATTTTCATTATCTGTATTTGATATATACTGCCAGGAATTACAGAAACCAACGCAAAAATACCAAAGATTATAGATTGCTTTGTAACTGCGAATAGTGCAAACATGAGCAGTAGAAATAGCCACGGATTGCGTAAGTTGCGATAATACTGGCTTTTCAAAAAGTTCTGTATCACCACTCGCACCATGCAGAGTGTCCTTATAGGATCTGAGTATGATATTTCAAAACCGCCGCTTGATTTTAGCACGCAAAATCGTCATCGAATGGCGGTTTCATGTGTTGAGCTTCTATATATTTCGGCTTAATTTTAATCAGATTAGACGCCTTTTTTTGATTCCAGCAGCGCAGATTCTGCGCCGCTGGTTTTCTGCCCTGACCCAAACGGGAACTCGGAGCGGAAAGCGCCGGAAGATAAATTTTGCCGCCTGCCGGAGGATTTCCCGCAGGCGGCTGCGCTTTTCTGTTCATTTTCTGCCGTTAGCCGACACTTGCCATGAAGCCGCTGATTATTTGTGCGGCTTCTTTTCATGCCCGCCGTGACGGGGCTTTCAGTAGTCAACTCGCATGAGGCTGAGGCCCTGCGGGGGCGCGGTATAACCAGCCGTCTGCCGGTCACGCGCATCGAGCGTCTGCCTGACACTTTCCACTGTCCGCTTTCCCTGACCGACCTCCAGCAGCGTTCCAACGAGAATCCGCACCATGTTCTGCAAAAAGCCCGTGCCGTGGAAATTAAAATAGACGTAGTCCTTTTTGCGGACAATTTCAATCGAGTCGACAATACGAACCGTCGATTTTTTCATCTGCGGATTGGAGCAGAAGCTTTTAAAATCGTGCTCGCCCGTCAGAACCTCCGCCGCTCGCTGCATCGCGGCCACATCTGGCACATAGTCCAGCGTCGTCACGTACTTCCGGTTGAAAACCGGCTTCGTATCGCCAACATAGCAGGTATACGTATAGAGCTTTCCCACCGCGCGGTACCTGGCATGGAACCGGTCGGCGGCAAATTTCACCTCGTCTACACAGATATCATCCGGCAGGTACCGGTTCATATAGCCGCGGATTTCGTCCGGCTGCATATCGGTCTCCAGATAGCAGTTGGCAACCATCGCCCTTGCGTGCACGCCCGCGTCCGTCCGGCCCGCGCCGATGACGTTCACCTCGGCATTTACCATCCGGCTGAGCACAGCTTCTAACTTTCCCTGAATCGTGTCTCTTCCCGGCTGCCTCTCCCAGCCATAGTAGCGCGAGCCGTCATAGGAAATCGTCAGTTTGAGATTTTTCATAGCTTTTTCTCTTCGTAGTTTTTTGTATACCGGCACGCCGGGAAATTGGAGCAGCCCCAGAACTTCTGACCCTTCCGCGCGCCCGACTGCCCCGTGCGAAGCACCATATTGGCCCCGCACTTCTCGCACACCGGCACGCGGAAGCTCGCCGCCTTCTGCATGCACAGCTCCTTCGGCTCCGGCGTTTTTAAGACGTCTGCATAGCGAATGGCCGTACACGACGCTCTTCGCGCGATTTCGATCGCCAGCATGTCGTAGAGCCGTGACAGCTCCTCCTCGTTCATGCCCGCCGCCAGCTTCCGCCGCACATAGACCTCCGGCGTGCAGCCGACCTTCTTCTTGAACGCTTCCAAAAACCGCTCGCGGTCACTTTTTGCTTTTCGTTTCGGGTACATACGCCCACCTCCCGGTATTTTTGTTATTGGAACTGCATTTCCGCTCCCGCCGCATCATAAAACCCGGTCGTACTCGATGAAACCGGCGGGTCAGCAATATATACATACGGTAGCTCCTCCGGCGTGAGGTCGATTCTGATCTCCCCGTCGGAAGTGCTGCCTTTTGTGATGATTGTGCGGCAGTCCGGGTTGTTGACCAAGTATACCGCAAGATAAGAAACAATATCCAAGCAATACGTACTCGGATTTTCTATTTTTGTCAGCCGGTACCGCCCGTTCTCCAGCACGCGGCAGACGGCGGCCTTGTACTGCGTTTTTTCCGGCATTTCGATCGTGAACCACAAAACCGTCTCGCCGCTGTATACGCCCTCTCCAACGAAAGCAACTGCCTCGCTCTGCCAATCGGCCGCCAGCTCCTGCCGGACGGACTCGATCAACGCCTCTCGGGGCTTTGCCAGAATCCAGTTCGGTACAATCAGATACGCCGCAAGGCAAAGCGCCAGCAGCGCAAGACCGATTCGAACGAGCCATTGTTTCATATACTTCTCCTGTTTTGCAGCTGTGTCCCGATCCTTCTATTTCAGTATACCATATTCCCTCCCGCTTCGCCACCTGTCGAAGTCTTAAAATATTTTTGCAAAAACGCTTGACAAAGCTGTATCGCTGTGTTACTGTATTATCAACGTAATACAGTAACACAGGAGGTACGATATGTCCTGGGAATTTCAAGACCACCTGCCCATCTACGCCCAGCTCATGGACACGCTCAAGCGCCGCATCGTTACGGGAAGGTATCTCCCCGGCGAAAAGCTGCCGTCCGTGCGAGAGCTTGCCGCCGAGGCCGGGATCAATCCCAACACCGTCCAGCGCGCGTTCAGTGAACTCGAGCGCGAAGGGCTCATCTACACCCAGCGCGCAACCGGAAAATACGTCACCGAAAACGAGGCGGACATCAAATCCGCCCGCGAAGCCCTTGCCAGAACGCAGGTCGCGGATTTTCTGCGCGCCATGCAGTCTCTCGGCTTCAGCGTGGGCGATGTGATCGTTCTGCTGCAATCGTTCAATGAAAGTGAGGAGGAAAACAAACATGCCGATTCTGGAATGTAACAATTTAACCAAGACCTACGCGGGCGTGACCGCGCTCGATCACGTCGATCTAGCCATCGACCCCGGCCGCATCGTCGGCCTGCTCGGCCCCAACGGCAGCGGCAAAACAACGCTCATCAAGCTCGCCGCGGGTCTTTTGCAGCCCACGCAGGGGCAAATTCTGATCGACGGGAAAAAGCCGTCGCCCGAAACAAACGCCGTTTTATCCTATCTTCCCGAGCGCATCGCGCTGAGCCAGTGGATGAAGGTCACGCAGGTGCTCGACTTCTTCTGCGATTTTTATAAGGATTTCGACCGCGCGGCCGCCGAGGCCATGCTCGCCCAGCTTCAGATCGCGCCCAATCAGGTCTTAAAGCAGATGTCCAAGGGCACAAAGGAAAAGGTGCAGCTGATCCTCGCCATGAGCCGCAAGGCGAAGCTGTATCTTCTCGATGAGCCGATCGGCGGCGTAGACCCCGCCACGCGAGACTACATTCTGCATACGATTTTAACCAACTATAACCCCGAAGCCGCCGTCATCATCAGCACGCATCTCATTGGCGACGTGGAGCAGGTGCTCGACGAGGTCGTCTTTTTAAGCCGCGGTCAAATCGCGCTCCACGATTCGTGCGAGGCGATCCGCGAGCAGCAGGGAAAATCCGTAGACCAACTTTTCCGGGAGGTATTCAAATGCTGGGAAAACTGATGAAATACGAGCTTCGCGCCACAGGCCGCACGATGCTCCCGCTCTTCTTGTTAACGCTTCTTCTGAGCGTCTTTACGCGCATGTCGACCGCCGTCGTCCAGCATACGCACACCAACATCACAGAATCTCTCAACATGCTTCTCATCTTCGCCTTTGTTCTCGCGCTGGTTGGAACCGCCGTGTTCAGCGTCGTCCTCATGGTCGTGCGCTTTCGCAATAACCTCATGACCGACGAGGGCTACCTCATGTTCACGCTTCCCGTGAGTGTTCATCAGCTTCTGTGGGCAAAGCTTCTCGTGTCCATGCTCTGGTTCGTCGCCGTCTTCTGTGTCGATGCGCTGGCCATTCTGCTTGCCATCTATGAAGACGGCATGCTCGCGGGACTGCCGGAGTTCATCCGCAGCGCCTTCGAGAACATGGACCGCTATTACGCCGTGAACGGGCTTTTGTATATGCTCGAGTTTCTCGGTGTGCTGCTCGTCTCGATGGTTACGGCCTGCCTCCTGTTCTACGCGCCCATCTCCATCGGCAACAGCTTTGCGACCCACAAGACGCTTCTTTCCGTCGTGTTCTACTTCGTCATCCAGACCGTTTTGCAGATCGTTACCGTCTTCGGCTTTGCCTTCTCCGCGCGCACGGTCAATGACGTGATCATGCCGAGCCTTGCGTCGAGCCCCACCCGCGCCGCGCATCTTCTGTTCCTGTCTGTTCTGGGCTATAGCCTCATCATCGGCACAATCCTGTACGTCCTTACCTGGTTCATGCTCCGTAAGCGCCTGAACCTGCAATAACATGCAAAACCGGAAGACTTCCGTCTTCCGGTTTTCGAGACTGTCAAAAAAGCTGACGCTTTCTTGACAGAAGGGTCTGCGCCTCGACTGCGCGCATAATTTGTGCGCCTTTGGCGCACAAATTCCACACTTGCGAGGCGATATGTATTTTTCCGGTCGGCAAAGCCGCCGGATAAAATGAATTTCCATTTTATTTCGCCCTGCGGGGCGAAACTCTACGAGGTTTTTTGACACACTGCAAAACCGGAAGACTTCCGTCTTCCGGTTTTCTTTTACCAATTCCGACTTGTCCCGGCCTCCTGCACGCTCCAGCGGAAGCTTCCCAGATCGTAGCCGCGCGGCACATAGAACCGCCTGACGCGCATGGGATCGTCCGAGGTATTGTAGAGCTGGCCGTTCATGAGAAGCCCATACTCATAATACCGTCCGGCCACCTCGATGGAGAGCTCGCTCCTTGTCCCCTCCGGATAGCACACCGCGTAGGGAACCTGCCCCGTGAGCGCGGCAAGATAATTTTTGCTCTCCGCCATCTCAAACACTAGCGTTTCCTCGTCCATCGTGCTTAAGTTCCCGTGCGAATAGGTGTGGCTCTGAATGGACACGAGGCCGGACCGCGAGAGCTCATAAATCTGCTCCGCTGTCATCTTGTGCGGCGTGCCGATGGCTTTTGGAATGACGAAAATCGTCGCCTTGGCATTGTATTTTTGCAGCAGCGGGAAAAGCTCCGTGTAATTGTCGTCGTATCCGTCGTCAAACGTCAGAATCACGGGCTTCTCGTAGTCCTCAATGTGTGACAGATCCTCGAACCAGATCGTCTCGTACCCGTTTTCCTGCAAATAGAGAAGCTCTTCTTCTATTGTCTGTGGGCTCACGAACAGATCCCAGTAGCCCCACAGATCGTCGCTCACTGCGTGATACATCAGAACCGGCACGTTGACATTTTCGGCGGGCTGAGAAAGCGCAAGCTCTCTTGCGATGTAGCTTGTCCCGTCCTCCGCTGTGCCGGACACAATGCCCGGAAGCTCCAGAAGCGCCTCGAGCGGCACATACGCTGCGCCGCCCTGCATAAAGCCGTCGCCCACTGTCAGCTCGTCCGACCGAACAAGAGAAACAACCGTCTCCTGCCCGTCAAAGCCCAGCGCGAGCGTGTCTTCCGTCGCGGTAATATCCAGTTCTGCGCATTCTTCGAGCCGCGTGCAGTCCACAAAAAGCGTCTTCCCATCCGTCAGCGTCGATACCCTCGCGCCGAACAGCAAAATTTCCGCCCCCTCCGGCAAGGGCTCCGGCTCCGGGATTTCTTCCGGTTCGGGTGCTACCGGTGAAGTCTCCTCCGCCAGAACCACAGTCGCTTCTATGGCCTCCGGCTCCGGTTCCAGTACGGTGGCCTCCTGCGCCGTTTTGCCGCACCCGACGAGCACCAGTGCCAGAAGTATCGCGGCACAGAGCACCAAACGTCCCTTTTTCATAGCGCGTCCTCCCTCTCCCGTTCTTTTTGCATGGCAAGCTGCTTCGACGCGTACAGATACGCCTGCTGGTAGTCTCCCAGCTCCCGGCAGCAAATCTCCAGCCCCTCATAGAGCTCTCGCGCAAGAAGCCTTCCGAGCGGAATTTCCTCCGCCTGGTGGAAATAGAGCGCAGCATTTTCATACTGCTCGCGCTTTGCTGCGATTTTTCCGCGAAGAATCAAATATTCCGCCCGGCTCGCCTCCGGCAGCTCGGCAATCGACCAGATTTCGCGCTCGGCCGCCTGAATGTGCTCCTGCTGCAGGTGAAAGCGCGCCATCGTAAAATGGTACCGCACGGTGTTCTGCCCCTCGAGATAACAGGCTTTATAGCGCTCGACGGCCTCGTCCGGGTTCTTTTCGAGAATCGCAATTCTGGCCAATACATCGAGCGCTCCGGTCTGCACCTGCGCGCTTGCATAAAGGCTTTTCCGGTTCCACTCGAGCGCGCGCCCGGCAAGCTCCTTTGCCCGGGAAATAGTCTCGTCCAGAAGCATCTGCCCGGCAAGCGCTTCCGCCGCGATTGAGCACAGCAGCAGCGTCTCGTCGTCTCCCGGCGCGTCCTGCGCAAAGAGCGCGAGGCATTCCTCGTATTTTCTCTCCCGGAACAGTGTCCGTGCCCGCCGCATCCGCTCCATTGCCGCGTCCGTCTGCTCGTCTGACAGCAGCCACCCCACGCTCACACCCAGCGCCTGCGCCAGATGCTCGAGCGTGCGCATGGAGGGCGACGCCTGATCGTTTTCGATCTGCGAGAGCATGTTCCGCGTCACGCAGTCCCCCGCCACCTGACTCTGGCTGAGGCCCTTGGAAAGCCTTGTCTGCCGGAGCTTTTGTCCAAGCGTCATACGCGTCCCTCCCGTAAATTTCATTTACACCATCGTACCAGATTCTTCCGTCTTTTGCAAGCGAAAAACCGTGCGATCTCTCATTTTGCCCATTTTTTCTCAAAAATCCATGCGCTGTCTTGCAAACATTCGCGCATGATGCTACAATATAGTCGCTGAAAGCTGCCGCCCGTGCGCGGCATTTTCAAGCAGCTTTGGTTAGTTATCTCTAACTAGAAACTGCAATTTCTGACACGCAAAGGAAAACCCACCATGGAACGAAAAGAAGCCATTCAAAGCGCCTATCGCCTGACAGGCAGCAACCAATTTTACGACGGCATGATCACCTGTTCTACCCTTCCGGGAAAGGCTGTCTGCCGCCTCGTGTGGGCAATGAACAAGAAAGAATGTGACGCGTATCTGGCGGATGCCCTGTCCGGCATTCCGGAGGATTTTTCCGGCTCGCTTCTCGAGATTCCGGTCGGTACGGGCATTCTGACGATGCCGCTTTATAAAACGCTTCCGAACGCGCGCGTCACGTGCCTTGATTACTCGCCCGACATGATGGCGCAGGCGCGCGAAAAGGCTTCGCATCTGTCTCTTTCCAACGTCACGTTCGGTCAAGGTGACGTTGGCGCATTGCCGTTTGCGGACGAGAGCTTTGACATCGTTCTCTCACTCAACGGCTTTCATGCCTTCCCGGATAAACAGGCCGCCTACCGCGAAACCCTCCGCGTTTTAAAGCCCGGCGGCATATTCTGCGGCTGTTTCTATGTTTCCGGCGAGCATCGGCGCACCGACTGGTTCATCCGCCATGTCTATGAGCCCGCGAAATTTTTTACCCCGCCCTATGAAACCATGCCCTCGCTTCGGACCCGGCTCCAGAGTTTGTATGAAACCGTCCGCCTCGGAAATTTAAAATCCATCGCGTGGTTCGTCTGCAAAAAGAAGGAGGAAGTGACCCATGCCTGACCGTATTTCGCTCTCCGGCGTGCCGGAGACAATGCTGCAAACGCTCTATGCCCGCGCCGAAGAGAGCCGGACGCGCGGCGCGATTCACGACGAAGCTGCCGAAGCGCTTGTGTCGAAGCTCGACTACGATTTTTCCATCGCCAAACGAGACAAGGCCATGCGAAGCGGCGTTATTGCCCGCACGATTGTTCTCGACAAGCTCACAAAGGCTTTCCTCGCATCGCACCCCGGCGCGGTGGTTGTGAACATCGCGTGTGGTCTGGATACCCGCTGCTACCGGATGACAGGCTTTTCTCACTGGTATAACCTCGATCTGCCCGAGACGATGGCCGTACGGGAAAAGCTTTTACCTGAAAAGAACGAAACCATCTCGCAGCTCGCCATGTCGGCCATGGACGACTGGGGCGCAAAAATCGCCGAAACAAACGCGCCTGCGCTCATCATCATTGAAGGCCTTACCATGTATCTGGCGCAGACAGACGTACAGCAAATCTTCCGCGTCATTTCGGGCCGCTTCCAAGACGCGACTGTCTTTGTCGAGACGATGAACCCCATGGTCGTCCGCCGCTTTCAGGAAAAGTCCATCGCGGCCAGCGGTGCGCGCTTTACCTGGGGCGTGAAGGATGGGGAAACGCTCGCCGCACTTCTTCCCGACTTCCGCTTCATGGAGGAGCACGGCTTAACCGAAGGCATGGCGGTCTTCGTTCCGATCTATAAACTGCTTGATAAAATCCCCGCCGTGCGGAGCATCTCTAACCGCATTGTCGTCTTGCAGCAGGAAGGAGCATAACCATGCACGAATACTATCAGAAATCGAGCGGCAAGCTGAAAAAGACCATGCGCGGCTTTCTTTCGCTTGTCCGCCTGGAATTGGAACGCATCACAAAGCAGCCCTATGAGACTGCCTTTGAGAAAATCTGGCGCATCTACGAGCACGACATGCTGGGGCGCTTTCCCTACATCGGCGGCGACAAGGCAAGCGGCTCAAAAAATCTCACGCAGGCCTACATGCTCGTCGCAATGGGAGAGTATCTCAAGCGCTTTGGCTGCTCACTGGAGGAGATCGGCCGTCTTATGACGCTTGCCTACGAGCGCCGCATGCAGAAAACGCCGCCGATTGCCAAGGCGCTTATGGGAAAACTGTTCCGAAATCCGGGTTTACTCAACAAAATGTTCCGCAAAAAGGACGCGCAGAATGCCGCAAACGCGAAAGTCAATCCCGGAAGCTTTGAAACGAAGACGCAGGTCCCGCCCGAGCCGGGCTTTGATTTCAGCTATCATAACCTCGTCTGTCCGCTTTCCAATTTTGCGAAGCAGTACGGGTATGAGGCCTACATGCCCTACCTCTGCAACCTCGATTACGTGATGTTCGGCATGCTCGGCGCGCCGCTCTTCCGGTCTCGCACGTGCTTTGAAGACGATTTCTGCGACTTTAAACTAAAGCTCGGCGCGAAGCCGCTTTCCTACTGGCCGCCTGTTTTCTCGCAGGAAAATGGCTGCAAATAACTCCAAGGAGACCATCTATGCTTGTTCACTCGCTGGAAGACCGATACATAGAATCCATCGGCCACGCGTTCGGCTACTATGACTACGGCGAAGAAAAAGGTCTTGTCTCCGCCTTTAAAGACCGCGACAGGACCGCCGTCTACATCTGCGGCTTTGCCCGCGCCATGCTGCAAGCTGGCCTTCTTTCCGCCACAAGTCCCTGCTATGAGGGCTTCATCGCCTACAAGCTCCCCGGCCAGAAAATTCGCCCGTCGGCGTTTCTTACCCTGCTTCAGGGCGTGTTCCGCTCCATGACGCTCGCAGAGCTCCTGCGCTTTGCCCGCGCGATGAAACAGGGCGGCGCGAGCCTTCGCGACCAATACGACAAGCGGAAAGCGCCGTATATTTTTGTCGGCATGCTCTGCGTTCCGGAGGCATACCAGCATCAGGGCTACATGCGAAAGCTCCTAGGGTGTATCTGAAAACTCCCAATGTGACCGGCAGCGAGGAATTTTTGCGCTGAGCAAGACATTTTTTCGCAGGAATACTGACGTATTTCAAGGAAAAATGGTGCAGCGCAGCGTGAAAAGGTCCGCTGTCCGGGTTCGTTGGGAGTTCTCAGATACACCCTAGACATGGCCTATCAGGAGGGGGAGCGCCTCGGCGTGCCGGTCATTTTAGAGACGGACGCGATGTCCAAATGCGAAAAATACCAGCATCTTGGCATGGAGCTTGCCGGGACGCGCGACGTTGGCGCATTTGGGAAGCTGTACGATCTCATCCGCTATCCGGAAAAGCCAGCTTCTAAGGAGGTCCTATGAAATACATCACGATTCTCGTGTTCTGTTTTTTCTACTGGGGCATGTGCGTCCTTGGTACCGGCGGCGACCGGAAAAATCTTCTCGGCCTGCGCTCGTATCCGGAGGATGTGCAGCGCATCGTCCGGCAGTGCCCGGAGCTTTCGCCGTATCTTCCGAAGGAAAAAAGCCTTCCCGCGATTTTATTGAGCAATCTGCTTTTGTTTACCGTTGTCTTTTCTGTCCTCGGTCTGGTCTTCAAAACCGTGCTTGGACTCACCAGCTACCGCGCGGCCTTCTTCTATTTTCTCGCGCTGGGCGAAGGACTCGGCCTTTTTGACCTTGTCGTGATCGATCTTCTCTGGTGGCGGAACACGAAGCGCATCCGCTTCTCCTTTCTGCCGGAAAAAGCGCCGTATCAGGACCCGCAAAAGCATATCGGCTCGTTTGTGCGCGGTATCCCGCTTTTTGCCGCTGTCGCGGCCATTTCCGCCGGAATCGTGAGCATCCTCTGAGCAGCATCAAAAAACGCACTGCGGAGATTGTCCACAGTGCGTTTTTGTTATGTAGGTTCAGCCCTTCACGGTTCCGTCGGCGTTGAAGGTGGGAAGCTTTTCCAGATATACGATATCCTCCCGCTTCTGCGCGTCGCCCTCAGCAAGAACTGCCATGCGTCCGGCGACCTCACCGCCCGCCTGATGGACCAATTCTTCCAGCGCGTGCAGGCTCTCTCCGGTAGAAATCACGTCGTCGACGATGAGAACCTTCTTGCCCTTCATTTTCGCCGCGTCCTCGCCCGACAGGTAGAGGTCCTGATCGTGCTGCGTCGTAATCGAGTGCACCTGCACATGAATCGGGTTCGTCAGATAGACCTTCATGCCCTTGCGCGCGACAAAATACTCGCTCGCGCCGGACTGACGCGCCATCTCATGAATCAGCGGAATGCTCTTGGCCTCAGCCGTCAGCAGATAGTCATACTCCTTCGGCGCGCGCGCCAGAAGCTCTTTCGCGCAGGCCACGGTAATCTCCGCGTCGCCGAACATGATGAATGCGCCGATGTAGAAATCGTCCGCTACCTTGCAAAGCGGCAGCTCGCGCCTGAGTCCCGCAATGGTCATCGGATATGTCATGCGTATCTCTCCTCGCATTTTCTTTTGCGTCAGCCGACGCAGTCTCACTCGATTATTATATCTGCGAGTGTGCGGAAAGTCAATTATTTTCCGTTCTCGAGCGCAGCTCCCATCCATCTTTTGTTCCAGAATATACCGCTATTTCGCCAATTTCGTACGCAAGTCCCATTTGTCGAAAACGGGCCAAAAATTGGTTAGTCTCCCAAAATATTTGTTTGCTTTTTTGTTGATTTCGTCCCATCCTCCCGCCTTGCCTTTTGTCCGGTTCTTTCCTATAATAAGGGCGGAATGGCGATGACACAGGGTCCTCGCCGCGTGAAAGAAAGGAAGGAATACCCCATGAGCAACTACTTCAAAGTGAAGGAACACGGCTCGACCGTGCGCACCGAAATTATGGCCGGTGTGACCACCTTCATGGCAATGGCCTACATTCTGATGGTCAATGCCGGCATGTTCGCAAGCCTCGGCACCGTGAGCTACGGCGCGATCTACATCGCAACCGCGATTTCCGCCGTCATCGGCACGGTTCTGATCGGTCTTCTCGCGAACCTCCCTCTGGCGCAGGCCTCCGGTATGGGTCTGAACGCATTTTTTGTCTACACCGTCTGCTTCACCTTCGGCCTGAGCTACGCGAACGGTCTTGTACTCGTCCTCGTTGACGGCATCGTTTTCGTGCTGCTTACCGTCACCGGCCTTCGCAAGATGATCTTCGACGCCATCCCGGCAGCCGTCAAGACGGCCATCTCCGCCGGTATCGGCCTGTTCATCGCCTTCATCGGCCTCCAGAACGCGGGCATCGTTGTCGACGACGGCGCAACGCTCGTGAACCTCGCCTCCTTCAACGTCTTCTCCGGCTCGGCAACCTGGGCTTCTATCTTCCCGATGCTGCTGACGATCATTGCCGTGTTTGCCATCGGCGCAATGTCCAAGAAGAAAGTCAAGGGTGCAGTCCTCTGGGGCATGCTCGGCGGCGCAGTTGCGTATTATGCCATCGGCCTCATTACGGTTCCCGACTTCTACGCTACGTCCGTTGCTCCCAACCTGACCTCCGATTTCTTTGGCGCATTCAAAGAGTTTGGTACGCAGGCATTCGGCAAGGTCTTCACCGAAGGCTTTGATTTCTCCCCGTATATTGCGGAGCACGGCATGAGCAACTTCATCGTCATGTTCCTCACCACGATGCTGGCATTCTGCATGGTCGATATGTTTGACACCCTCGGCACGCTCTATGGCGCCTGCGCTGCGGGCAACATGCTGACCAAAGACGGCAACGTCCCCAACATGGACAAGGCGATGCTGGCTGACGCGATTGCGACCTGCTGCGGCTCTGTCTGCGGCACATCCACCGTCACCACCTTCGTCGAGTCCTCTGCGGGCGTCGCGGAAGGCGGCCGCACAGGTCTTGCCTCCATGGCAACCGCCGCGCTGTTCTTCATTGCGATGTTCCTCGCGCCCGTCGCGCAGCTCATCCCGACCTACGCCTGCGCCGCAGCCCTCATCTACGTCGGCGTTCTGATGATGTCGAACGTCCGCTCCATCGACTGGGACGATCCTGCATCCGCCGTTCCCGGCTTCATGACCGTCGCGTTCATGCCGCTGACCTACAACATCTCCTACGGCATCGCCTTCGGCCTCATCTCCTATGTCTTCATCAAGCTCTTCACCGGCAAGATCAAGGAAGTCAATGCCGGCACCTGGGTCATCACGCTCCTCTTCGCCCTCATGTTCTTCCTGACACGGTAATCAAAAAAGCTGACGCTTTTTTGATTAAGAAGCTGCACCTCGACTGCGCGCAAGTTTTTTGCGCTCCGCACAAAAAACTTACACTTGCGAGGTGATAGGTATGTTTCCGGTCGGCGAAGCCGCCGGATAACATGGATTTCCAATTTATTTCGCCATCTGCGGATGGCGAAACTCTACGAGGTTTTACACGCAAAAAGGGAGGGCTTTAAGCCTTCCCTTTTTCTCATTCCATTTCGTCATTTTACGTATTGAGCAGCAGCGCCTCGTCGATGCAGAGCCTGCCGCTCTTTTCGAGCAGTCCCAGCTTGCAGCGCCTTGCGATTTCAAAGAGCTTATCGCCGTTCACGCCCGTGAGATTATCGACCTTGTCTAAAAGCTTCTGCGCCTCGGGGTGGAAGCTGGAGAGCGTGATGAAAATGCCGCGCGAACCGTTTTCCGCGCAGACCGCGCCGTAAAACTCACGCACATCCTTTGCCGTCATGACTGCATGGCGGTTTTTCATCTGCATGAGCACTGTCTCCCGGTAGCCGAGATCGTCCGTCGTGTGGATCACGCCGTCAATGCCGCCGTCATCCGACCCTCCCGTGACGAACCCCTCGTCGACGAGCTTCCCCTCCGACAGGTAATACGCCCGCAAAAGCCGCACGCAGTAACTCTCGAACCATTCGCCGCCCTTTGTGTGGATGGCCTCCAGGAAGCAGCGTTTTAAATCCCCGCCCTCGGCCGCCTGCCGAAGATACCCACCAAGCTCCGTCGCCGGATAGTCGCCGGGTGCGCCCGGCCGGTAGCCCCGCGTGGTTTTCACGACGGCGCGCTCCTTTTCCATCTCGACAAGGCACCTTCCCATGACGCTTCGCAGGGCATTGTCGTCCTGCTTCGTCGCGGTTCTGTCGGTCCCGAAATGGATTTCTGCCAGCCGGTAGAGCTCCTGCTTGCCAAGCATCCCCTTTTCCTCCAGCGTCCGGGTGATAAATGCGCGGATGGCCGCCGGAGCAAACTCGATGTCCTGTGCCCGTTCGAGCTGCAAAAAGCCAGCCTCGTCCTCACGGATGGAGCCCGCGTGGATGAGCCCGGTCAATACCATGCCGAGCCGGCTCTTCATCATCGTCAGCGGCGCACCGGGGCTTAAATCCGCGTCCGCCCCCCGTTCCATGCCAAGCGCCGCAATGCCTGCCTCAATGAGCTGCTTACGCCGCAGCCGCCCGGCTTTCGAGAGCTTGCGCAGCAAAAGCTCCTGCAATTGTTCGTCGGTTCGTTTCATACCGCCCCGCCCCTTCCGTCCTTTTTCCCTATCATACGCCATTTTCCCTGATTTTGCAACGAGAGAAAACCCGCAGAATTTCCGTAGGGAAGGAAGAACCCCCATCTCCGCATTGCAGAGATGGGGGTTGTACCGCCATCAAAAAATCAGCAAGCCTTCGCTTCTACATTCGCGATAAGATCGTGCAGAGCGCCCGTCGGGCAGGCCTGTGCGCACGCGCCGCAGCCGACGCATTTGCTGTAGTCCACAGAGGCGAGGTTGCCCTCGACATGCACCGCGTCGTGCTCGCAGGTCTTGACGCACTTCATGCAGCCGATGCAGCCCGCGCTGCAAGCCTTGCGGGTCACGGCCCCCTTGTCATGGTTCGAGCAGAGCACCGCCGTCTTCGCGCTTTGCGGAATGACCGCGATCACCTGCTGCGGGCAGGTCTTTGCGCACAGGCCGCAGCCGACGCAGACAGACTGGTCGATAGCCGCAATGCCGTTGTTCCAGGAAATCGCGTCATGCGGACAGACCTTCGCGCAGTCGCCGAAACCGAGGCAGCCATACGTGCACGTGCCCTTACCACCGAAGAACAGCTTTGCCGCCTGACACGAGGCAATGCCGCGGTAGTCTTCCTTGGGTGAGGTGTGCTCGCAGTCGCCGCCGCAGCGGACGATCGCGACCTTAGGCTCGACAGCTTCGGCCTCCACGCCGAGCACCTCCGCGAGCTTCTTTGCCGCCTCAGCGCCGCCGGGGACGCAGAGATTCGTCTTCGTACCGGGGGTAAGCAGCGCTTTTGCGTAGCCGTCGCAGCCGGTAAAGCCGCACGCTCCGCAGTTTGCGCCGGGGAGGCACTCGCGGATGGCCGGGAAGCGCTCGTCTTCCTTGACCGCCATCACGTGGGACGCAACCGCCAGACCCACGCCGCAGATGAGGCCGATAATCGTAACGGCCAGAATGGGAATCAGAATTTCATTCATTGCATTTCCCTCCTTAACCGCCGAACAGCCGGTCGAGCACGCCCGAGAAGCCGAAGAACGACAGCGAAACGATTGAAGCCGAAACCAGCGTAATGGGCAGGCCTTCAAAGCTCTTGGGCGGCTCCGCATCTTCCACTCTGGAGCGAACACCCGAGAAGATGACCATCGCCATGAAGAAGCCGAGGCCGCAGCCGAGCGCGGTCAGCAGCGAATCGCCGTAATTAAGGCCGTCGGAAATGTTGTTCATCGTCACACCGAGCACGCCGCAGTTCGTTGTAATGAGCGGCAGATACACGCCAAGGGATTTGTGAAGCGCCGGAATATAGCGTTTGAGGACGATTTCCACCAGCTGCACCAGAGCGGCAATGACCAGAATAAACACGACCGTCTCCATATAGGTGAAGTCGACCTTTCCTGCCAGCAGCAGATGGTAGATCGGCCACGTGACCGCCGTCGCCAGAACTTCGACGAAGATAACGGCGATGGACATACCGGTCGCCTGATCGAGCTTCTTGGAAACACCGAGGAACGGACAGATACCGAGGAACTTGACGAGCACGTAGTTGTTCGTGATTGCGGCCGTCAGGATGACAAAAAGTACCGTTTTCATTTCGCCGCTTCCTCCTTCCCGCTGCAGGAGCCGACCTTCCCGCAGCCCGGGCAGGCCGCGCAGCCGAACTCTTTTTTCGTGATGGCCTTGCCCTTTGTGATCTTGTTAACGAGCGCGATCATGCAGCCGAACACGAAGAAGCCGCCGGGCGCCATCGTGAGAATGCCGATGGGGTTCTCGCTGAACCAGGGAATGGGCATGCCGCAGAATGTGCCTGCGCCCAAGATTTCGCGAATCGTCGCCATCGCGCACAGCGCCAGCGTAAAGCCAAGGCCCATGCCGAGGCCGTCGATTGCGGAGTCGACCACGCCGTGCTTGTTCGCGTACATCTCGGCTCTGCCGAGGATGATGCAGTTGACGACAATCAGCGCCAGATACACGCCGAGTGACTGATAGAGCTCATACGTATACGCCTCCATCACGAGCTCAACGATCGTCACAAAGCCCGCGATGACTGTGATGTAGCACGGGATGCGAACTGTATCGGGGATGATTTTCCGCAGCGCGGAGATTGCCATGTTGGAAAGGATCAGAACCACGGTCGCCGCAATGCCCATGCCGAACGCCGCCGTAACGGACGTAGAGATGGCCAGCGTCGGGCACGTGCCGAGCACGAGCACCAGAACCGGGTTTTCCTTGATGAGGCCCTTGAGAAGATTCTGAAGCTTCGTCATTTTGCTGCCTCCTTTACTGTTTCATATGCCGCAAACGCCGTCTGCACGCAGCCCTTGTACGCTGTCGACGTGATCGTTGCGCCGGAGATCGCCTGCACGCCGGAAAGCGAGCTGTCCTGCCCCTCATACTGGCCATAGTAGCTCTCGTTTGCCGTCTGGCCGCCGAGCGTCTTCGTTTCGCTGGAAACGTCCAGCGTCTTGCAGCGAAGGATCGTTCCCTCCGGAGAGATGGCAACCATGACCTGAATCGTGCCGCCGAAGCCCTTGCCGGAGGTCGTGATGACATAGCCCGCGACACTTCCGTCAGCCGCTTTTCCGACATACGCGCTCAGAACGTTTTCAGGAAGACCGTCCGTAACCTGCTCGAAGCTGCCCGCCTCCGGAATCAGCTCCTGCCGCGCAGCCGTTTCTCTTGCTTCGGCGTTTGCCGCAGACACCGGAGCGGTAAAGGAATTAACCACAGCCAGCGCGCCGGAAATGACAAGACAGATCACAACCAGAACGACGACCGCTTTGATGATACCCTGTTTTTCACTCATGCCGCTGCACCTCCAAACGGTTTCGTCTCCGTCCACTTGGACAGATAAGGCGTGAGGATGTTCATAAAGAGGATGGCGAACGAAACGCCCTCGGCATACGCGCCGTAGAAGCGAATGAGCACCGTGAGAAGGCCCGCGCCGATACCGAATAGGACTCTGCCCCAGTTGGTAGACGGTGTCGTGGAATAATCCGTCGCCATGAAGATTGCGCCCAGCATCAGGCCGCCGGAGAGAATCTGCCCCACCGCGTCCTGACCGAGGATCAGGCTCATAACAAACACCGTACCCACGAAGCAGACCGGCGTGTGCCACGAGATAACGCCCCGGATCAGAAGATACGCAAAGCCAATGAGAAGCGCCAGCGCGCTCGTCTCGCCAAGGCAGCCGCCGTGGTTCCCAAGCAGCAGCGTCAGGTAGTCAACCGACTCGCCGTTTGCCATCATCGCAAGAGGCGTTGCGCTCGACACCGCGTCCGGGAAGACCCACGCCGTCATAGTCTTCGAGAACGCGAGGAACATGACAATACGCGCCGTAATGGCAGGGTTCGCGAAGTTTTTGCCGATGCCGCCAAACAGGCCCTTGACCGCAACGATTGCGACCAATGCACCGAATACAGCCTGCCATAACGGAATGGACACCGGCAGGTTCATCGCCAGCAGAACGCCCGTGACCGCCGCGGAAAGATCGGAAATCGTGCTCGGCGTGTGGCAGAGCTTTTCAAAGCCCCACTCGAAGAAGACACAGGCCGCCGTTGTAACCGCGACCACCAGCAGCGCGCGCAGCCCGAAGACGACGCACCCGGCAAGGACTGCCGGCAAAAGCGCAATGAGCACGTCCCGCATGATGACCGCAGTGGAGTTTTTCGTTGTGACATGCGGCGAAGCCGCTACAATCTGACTCATTTTGCCGCCTCCTTCTGCTTTTCCGCCTCAAGCTTCTGCTTTTCCGCTTCCGCCTTTGCCTTGAGCGCGTTCTTATACGCCATGACCTGTGCCTTGGCCAGCTTGTTGGTCTGCACCAGAGGCCGGTGCGCCGGGCAGATGAACGAACAGCAGCCGCACTCCATGCAGAGGTTGACCTTGAGGTTCATGAGTCTTTCGATGTTGCCCTTCTTGTATGCCGTCTCCATCTCGCACGGCATCAGGCTCAAGGGACAGTGCGCGATGCACTTGCCGCACTTGATGCAGGCCGTGGGCTCAGGCGGCGTTGCCTCGGCTTCCCCGAATGCCAGGATCGCGTTCGTGTTCTTGAGAATCGGCTGCTCGAGGTCGGGCACGGCGATGCCCATCATCGGTCCGCCGTAAAGAACCATCTTCGGCTCTTCTTTAAACCCGCCGGTCGCCTCAAACACGTCCTTCATCCGCGTACCGATCGGAACCAGCACGTTCATGGGGTTCTTGACCGCCGAGCCGTCGACCGTCACGCACTTTTTGACAAGCGGCAGGCCGGTTCTGCAATATCTTGCGATGGACGAGATCGTCGTACAGTTGAGAACGACCGCGCCCACATCCAGCGGAAGCTTCCCTTCCGGAACCTTCTCGCCCGTCACATGGTAGATGAGGACTTTCTCGCCGCCCTGCGGGTACATTGCCTTAAGCGGCATGACCTCCATGTTCTGCTCATGGCTTACCAGTTCGCGATAGCGCTCGATGCACTCGGGCTTGTTGTCCTCAATGCCGAAAACAATGCGCGGTACCTTCAAAAACTTCTGCAAAAGCCGACAGCCCGCGATCACGTCGAACGAGTAGTCGATCATCGCACGCGTATCGGAGGTGATATAGGGCTCGCACTCCGCGCCGTTGATGATGACGCACTTGATCTGGTCCAGGTTCTTGACCGTGAGTTTCACAACCGTCGGGAAGCCCGCGCCGCCAAGGCCCACAAGGCCGCTCGCGCGGACCGCGTCCAGAAAGTCCTGCATGGTCTCGAGCTTGGGCGGCTGAATGCCCTCCCAGCGCGCATCTAACCCGTCAGACTCAATTTCAACCGTCTGCATCATCCGGCCGTTGGAACCCAGCATCTCACCGATTTTCTTGACCGTGCCGGAAACGCTTGCGTAGATCGGTGCGGAGACGAAGCCGCCGGGCTCGCCGATCAGCTGGCCGGTCTTGACATAGTCTCCGACCTTGACCACCGGTTTGGCCGGCGCGCCAATATGCATGGCCATCGGAATGACCACCGAATCCGGCAGCGGCAGCTTGACTGCGCTCATCTGCGCCGTCGATTTGTGCCCCGCTACATGGATTCCATGTAAGTACCGCTTCAATCAAATTCCTCCCTCAAATGTTCATTTTGGAACATACATGTTACCTGCTGAGAAAACCCGCCCGCCGCGCGCGCCGGGAAACCAGCTGCGCACACAGGCCGGTAAATATCCCGGTCCCGATGGCGGAAACCATCAGAACCGGAAGATAATACAAAAGTGCCGTCGTGCGGGTGATAAATAGCGCCGCCGCCATCTGCCCGAGGTTGTGTCCCATCGCGCCAAACGCGCTGAGCACCCAGAGCTTCTCCTCTCCCAGCGGCTTTTTGAGCGCCCACATGATGAAAAACGCCAGAAGGCCGCCCGATAAGCTGTAGAAAAACGCCATCGTCTGCCCGGTAAGAAGACAACCGAGGCTCACCCGGACGAACATCGTCCCAAGCGCCCACGAGGGCCCCACCCAGAAAAGCGTCAGCATCGTAAACACATTGCTCAGGCCCGGCTTGATGCCCGGAATCACCGTCAAAGGCGGCAGCTGCGCCTCAATTACAAAAACCACCAGTCCCGCCGCCGTCAGAAGCGCGGCCAGCGTGAGCTTTCTGAGCTTTTTCATGGCAGGCTCCTTCCCCCGGCGACCGCGTCCGCACCATCGGGTCTCGCGTCCTCCTGAAAGCGTATCACCAGCCGGTTCGGCAGGCAGATGATCGGTTCCTTGCCGGATACCAGAAATCCATGCGCCACGCAGACCTGATCGGGGCATCCGGCGGATACCACGCGCACGCCGTCTTTGGAAACTTCAATGGTATTACCGCCCGCAGTGCCGAAAACCTCAAACGTCTCCGTTTCTCCCGTGTGCGGCAAATAAATCGTCTTCACGAGCGCACCATCCTGATACACTCCAACTGCATTGCCGCCGCTTCCGGGAAGCAGCTTCCACAAAAGAAGCAGCGCCGCAATCAGTCCCGCGAACAACATTGCCCAGCTCCGGCTCTTCATCGCGCGATCACCTCAAAGCTTCTCTCCGACCGGAAGCTGCCCTGCAGTCCCTGCGTCACATAAATCTCGCCGGAGTCCAGCAAGAACACCGCTTCAAAATCGTCCGACTCGCGCCAGAACGCCAGCGCCCGATCGAGCCCCATCACAAAAAGCGCCGTCGAAAGTCCGTCTGCCAATGTATCGTCCGCGCTCACGATCGTCACCGAGCTGAGCCCAGTCTCGGCGGGCCAGCCTGTCTTTGCATTCAAAATATGCCAGTACCGCCTGCCCTTTTCCTCAAAATACCGCTGGTAGCCGCCCGAGGTCACGACGCTTACGTCCTTGCCAGAGACATAGCCGAAGCAGCCGTCCCCATCGGGGTCCTGCAAGCCGACCGTCCAGTCGGAGCCATCTATCTTGCTTCCTATGAGCGTCACATTGCCGCCAAGGGACAAAACCGCCGAGCGGATGCCCTGCTCCTGTAAGCAAGTTCGCAGCGTTTCGGCCGCGAAGCCCTTTCCGATTCCGCCGAGATCTACCGCCATACCGCTTGGAAGCGCATAGGGCGCTGTCACCGAGGAAAGCCGTTCATAGCCGACCGCGCCGAGCGCATCTGAAATTTCCGTCTGCTGCGGCACATGCGCGCTTTCCGTTCCAAAGCCCCAAAGCTGCATCAAAGGATACACCGTCGGGTCATATGCGCCGTCCGTGCGTTCTGCAATTTCAAGCGCGCGCGCCAAAACGCGCAGCACCTCTTTGTTCTCGCATGCGCCGCCTGCGTTGAGCTTTGCGATCTCGCTCGACGTGCGCTGCGCCGAGAGCTCCGCATCCAGTCTCGCCAGTTCTCCCTCCGCAACACCCAGTGCCCGCTCCGCACCGGAGCCGTAAGCCGTGAGCTGCATGACGGTGTCCATGGCAAAAATCTCTGTGGTTGCCTGTTTCTGCGCGCAGCCGCACAGCAGCGTCAGCAGCGTCAGCAGCGCCAGAGCCAGAGCCGCGCAGGCGATCGTTCCTGTTTTTGTCATGCCGCCGTCACGCTTTCTTACCATCCAGTTTTCTCCTTTTTAGTGTTCTGCTGGAAAAAACTGCTTTTTACATTCGTTCCGCTTGTTTATAAGCATAAATCATTTTCACAAAAAAATCAAGTTTTCTTTTGCATATAACGAAAAAATCCATTAAATATACGTAAAAATATTAGTAATTTTTTATCGATATAATTTTCCTTATTGAATATATCACTATTTGCATAATCTCATATTCCTTGTATGATATATTCTTTTTCATATGGCAATATTCCGTTTTCCATCGCTCTGTTTTCTCGCGCTGCCTGATTCGTTTTGTTGCTTCGTCCGTAAAAAAACAGGAAAATCCCCGGCCACGTGCGCGGATTATTTTCCGATCCTTCGGGGCTCCTCGGCTTGCCGGAGCGCATCCGGCTGCGCAGGTCATATCACGCATCATATCGCTTCCGGCCGCATTTTGCCGCACAAACGCAAAAACCGGCGGCACGCCAGATGCATACCACCGGAACGCTCTATTTGCTTTTCTGGTTGTTCTGCGCAATCACGCGCTCGATCTCCTGCTGGGTCTGCATGACCTCGTCGTGGAAGCTCTTGGCTGAGACGCGCACCGCGCCGTGGCCGAGAATGATCAGCTGCTCCAAGTTATCGGACGTCGCCACACGCACCTTTTTCCGCCCGCGCAGCTCATAGGTCACACGCTCGATATACGAGTCCGCCGTCTCGGCCTCCTGCGTGTACACAATAAATATATTGTGGTACTTCTCGACCGTTCCAAGGTTCTGCGGCACCTTATACGCGTCGAACACCAGGATCAGGTTGCAGCCCCGGTAACCCTGGTAGTTGCAGAGCAAATTCATCAGCACGTGCCGCGCCGCGTCCAGACTGTCGTGTCCGATTCCCTTGAGCTCGTCCCACGCAAAAATGATGTTGTACCCGTCGACCAGCACAAACTCCTCCGCGGGCTCCATCTGCGCCAACAGCTCGCGCTTATCCTGTGAGCGAAGCGCCATCATGGGAAGCACGTCCCGCCTCTTAATTTGCCCATACGTCCGCTCGAAAATCGTCAGCAGCTCCTTCTCGAGCTCCGGCGCGCCGCCCGGGGCAATCGAACGGACGATCCGCTTCGGCGCTTCCGCTTCCTCTTCCTTCTCCCGGAAATCCAGAAGCGGCAGATGCGCCATCCGGTCGACCTCGTCCCACTTGACCTCAAACCCCGCGCCGTGCGAGCAGAAGACCGATCCCGTCGGATGCAGAAGGTCGCGCTCCGGGTCGTAGCCGATCCTCTGCACGATCTCATCCTGCTCGGGGCACGGTTTATATCCGTCCGGCTGGTACGAGATCCGCCCCTGACCTCTCGTGTAGGCCGTGACCTCCGCCGTGTACCCTCGCAGAAGCCGCACAGGTCCCGCGCCCAGAATCACCGCCCCTGTCTCTTTGACCTCCGGCGCGGACATGACCGCGCGCATCCGCTCCAAATCTGTCATCGCCCGTCCGACGAAATTCGCCGGAACCTCCAGCCGGAACGCGTACCACGGCTCCAGCAGCACCGACTGCGCCTTCCGCAGTCCCTGCCGCACCGCGCGATACGTCGCCTGCCGGAAATCACCGCCCTCGGTGTGCTTGAGGTGCGCCTTGCCGGAGATGATCGTGATGCGAAGATCGGTCACGGGGCTTCCCGTCAGAACCCCCGGCTGCACGGCTTCCTGCAAATGCGTGAAAATAAGCCGCTGCCAGTTTCGCGCGAGCACATCCTCGCTGCACATCGTATCGAGCACGATCCCGCTCCCCGGCTCGCCGGGCTCTAAAAGCAGATGTACCTCTGCATAGTGCCGCAGGGGCTCATAGTGCCCCACGCCCTCAACGGGAGCCACGATTGTCTCCTTGTAGACGATATTTCCCTCGTCGAAGCTGACGGACAGATCAAAGCGGTTTTGGATCAGCTTCTGCAAAATCTCCATTTGCACCGCGCCCATCAGCTGCACGCGGATCTCCCGCAGCTGATGGTCCCAGAGAAGGTGCAGCTGCGGGTCTTCTTCCTCGAGTCTTCGAAGCTTTAAATACGCGCCCTGCACATCGTCGATGTCCACATGCATCCGGTATTCGAGCACCGGCTCGAGAACCGGCGCGGCCGCGCCCTTTCCGCTTCCCAGATGTTCGCCCGCCTGCGTTTGATTTAACCCCGTCACCGCGCAGATCGTCCCGGCGGGCGCGGCTTGCAGGAGGGTAAATTTGCTTCCCGAATAGAGCCGGAGCTGGTCGGCCTTTTCCTCCCAGTCTTCCCCGCGCAGAACCTGCTTGACCGCAAGCGTTCCGCCCGTGACCTTCAAAAACGTCAGCCGCTCGTCCTTTTCGCCCCGCGCAATTTTATAGACCTGCGCAGAAAAATCGTCCGGATACTTCGGCTCCTTCGTATAGCGCTGCAAAGCAGAGAGCAGCTCGTCCACGCCCTCCATCCGAAGCGCCGCGCCAAAAAAGCACGGAAACACGCGTCGGCCGGCAATCAGTTCCGCAATCTGCGCATCCTCTAATTTTCCTGTTTCGAGCACCTGCTCCATGAGCCCTTCGTCAAACAGTGCCAGTTCCTCATAAAGCGCCGCCGTTTCTTCGTCAAAGGCCACGCAGCCCTCCGAGAGCTCCCGCCGGAGCTCCTCCATGATGCCGTCTTTCCCCTTGCCGGGCAGGTCCATCTTGTTAACAAACAAAAACGTCGGGATCCGGTACCGGCGCAGAAGCTGCCAAAGCGTTCTCGTGTGGCTCTGCACCCCGTCTGTCCCGCTCACAAGCAGCAGCGCAAAATCCAGCACCTGAAGCGTCCGCTCCATCTCGGCGGAAAAGTCCACATGTCCCGGCGTATCCAGAAACGTGATGCTTGCCTCCGGGAGCGCCAGCTCCGCCTGTTTGGAAAAGATCGTGATGCCGCGCGCGCGTTCCTGCTCGTCCGTGTCCAAAAACGCGTTCTGATGGTCGACCCGGCCAAGCCGCCTCGTCGCGCCGCCCCTGTATAGCATCGCCTCCAGAAGTGTCGTCTTCCCCGCGTCCACATGGGCCATCACGCCGATGCAAATATGCTTCATAAAAAACCTCCCAATCGGAGCAGTAAAAATCAAACAAAAAGCGCCCGAAGCCGTCGATGGCTCCGGACGCCTTGTGTATTATTGTAAAGGTTTTGCTCAAATTATGCAAGCAGCTTTTCCAGCGCCGCAAGCTTCAGGCTCACGCAGAAGACCTCCATCGCCTTTTGAAGCTCCGCAACAGGCGGCAGCGACGGTGCGATGCGGATGTTGGAGTCCTGCGGGTCGACACCGTACGGGAACGTTGCGCCCGCGCCGGTCATCACAACGCCCGCTTCCTTGCAAAGAGCAAGCGTCCGCTTGGCAAGACCGGGCTCAGTGTTGACCGAGACAAAGTAGCCGCCCTTCGGCCGCTGCCAGGTCGCGATACCCAGCGGCGCAATTTCGCGGTCCAGCATCTCGAGGACACAATGGAACTTCGGGGCAAGAACGGCCGCGTGCTTTTTCATGAGCGCGAGCGTCGTCTGCTTGTCCTTGAGATACAGCACGTGCCGCAGCTCATTGACCTTGTCGTAGGAGATCATCTGGATCCCCATAAGCTTCTGCATGTAGGCCTGATTTGCCTCCGAGCAGGCCATGACGGAAATGCCTGCACCCGGGAACGTGATCTTCGAGGTCGAAGCGAACTCAAAGACCATATCGGGATTGCCCGCCTCACGGCAGAGTGTCAGGATATCTTCAAACGGGACGAAATCGCCCTCAAATTCATGCACGCAGTAGGCGTTGTCCCACATGAGCATAAAGTCTTTCGCCGCGGGCTTCATATTTGCGATGCGATGGATGGTCTCATCGGAGTAGATGATGCCGTCGGGATTCGAGTACTTCGGCACGCACCACATGCCCTTGACCGCCGGGTCCTTCACCAGCTCTTCGACCATGTCCATATCAGGTCCCGTCGGGGTCATGGGGATCGTGATCATCTCGAAGCCAAACGACTGCGTAATTTTGAAGTGGCGGTCGTAGCCCGGTGCGGGGCAGAGCCACTTCACGCTGTCAAGCTTGCACCACGGCTTTTCCGAATGCAGCATCCCGTGCGTCACGGCCTTGGATACCGCGTCATACATGAGCGTCAGCGACGCGCTGCCGCCAATAAAGCACTCCTCCGGCTTACAACCTAGAATCTCGGCAAACAGACGTTTTGCAGACGGAAGGCCCGAAAGCTCGCCGTAGTTGCGAACGTCCATACCGTCGCACATGCACTGGTCAGGGTTATTTAAAACCGTCAGCAGATCGGATACCAGGTCCAGCTGTTCCTTTCCGGGCTTGCCGCGCGCCATGTTGAGCTTGAGCTCCTGCGCCTTCAGCACCTCATAGCCTGCCTGCGCGCTGGCCAGCTCCTGTTTCAGTTCCTCCTGCGTGCGGTCTTTGTATGCAACGCTCATATCATCGCAACCTTTCTGTTTGAATTTGATCCGCAAGCCGCGCGACCCGCGCCGCTCATCCTATTCTACAGTATACCAGTTCTTTTCCGAAATGCAAGTCATGCCTTGCAGAGTTCCGCCCCGATGGGGCAAAAATTATGCGCGCAGCCGGGGCGCACCTTTTTCCCAAAATAATGCCTGCATTCCTTAAAAAATGCCCGCCGGAATTCGGCGGGCATTTTGGAAAGTGCTCTTACTTTGCGACCTTCTTCGCGGCAGCCTTGGATTCCCAATGGTTGACGCAGATTGCGCAAGACGCGTCGCCGACAACGTTCAGCGCGGTACGGCCCATATCAAACAGGCGGTCAATGCCATAGATGATGCCGATGTAGGTGGTCGGGATACCGACAGCCTCGAGGACCATCGCCAGCATGATCATGCCTGCGCCGGAGGTACCGGCCGTGCCGATGGAGGCAAGGGTCGCGGTGACGACGATGGTGATCATCTGCGTCAGACCAAGCTCCATGCCGATGCACTTTGCAAGGAAGATGGCGGCCACGCACTGGTAGATCGCCGTGCCGTCCATGTTGATTGTCGCGCCGAGCGGCAGAACGAACGAGGAAATGTCCTTCTCAACGCCCATCTCATCGCAGCACTCCTTGGAAACCGGCAGCGACGCAACGGAGGACGTGGACGTGAAGGCGAACACCGCCGCAGGAAGAATGCCCTTGAAGAACCGCAGGGGGCTCATGCCCGCAAAGACCTTGACAGACAGGCTGTAGACGAGAACGGTATGGATGATGTAGCCGATGTAGGCGGCCAACAGAACGAGGCCGAGCGAGCCGAGAATCTTGGGGCCCTGCGCCGCGACGACCCAGCTCATCAGGCAGAACACGCCGATCGGGGAAACCTTCAGGATGAAGGACATGACAGTCTGCGTGACCTCGTTGAACGAGGAAACGAACGTTGCGAAGGGCTTGCCCTTCTCGCCTGCGACCAGAACGCCGCAGCCGAACAGCAGCGCAATGACGATGATCTGGAGCATCGACGCATCCAGCAGCGGCTGCACCGCGTTCGACGGGAAGATGTTCTTGATGGTCGTCATAAGGTCACTTTCCTTGGCCTCATAGGCTGCATCCTCTGCAAGCGACAGAACCGGGAAGCTGCCCTTGAAGAGGTTCGCGACCACGAGGCCGATGACGCAGGCAACAGCCGTCGTCGCCAGGAAGTACACAACGGTCTTCCAGCCGATCTTGCCGACCTTGCCGATATCGCCCATGGAGAACATGCCGTCCATAATGGAGAGCAGAACCAGCGGCACAACGATGAACTTCAGCAAGTTAACGAAGATATCGCCAAAGGGCTTGAGATAGCTGGCTGTAAAGTTTGTCGCATTCTCCGCGCCCATTGCCGCCCAGAGGATCGCACCGACCGCGATACCGGCAGCAAGGCCGATCATGATCCATGCGCCGAGACTGAGCTTTTTCTTTTCTTTCATAGACTCACTTCTCCTCAAAAAATATTTTGGAAGCTTTCACATTCTTCCACATCCTGATTATACCATCCGTGCAAAGACATGTAAAGGATTTTTTGCATCATGTTAATTTTTCGTGAACTTTCCCAAACTTTCTTTTATATTTTTGACAAATTAATCGATTTCCTTCCGTTTGATTTTGTAATCTTTCTACAATTTTCGTTTATTATTTTGCAAGTTATCCTGCAAAACGAATCATGCGCGCACCTGTGTTTTCCAGATGCGCGCATGTGTATTTCCGTGATTTGCAGTCAATCCTGCGTCGTTTCATACCCGCAGAAGCGGATGGCCGCCTTGGCAAGCTCCGCCGTGGGGTCGATAAAGGGTCCTTCCACAGGGAGGGTATCTGCCACGATTGGAAGCTCCGTGCAGCCGAGGATAAAGTAGTCCGCGCCCTTTTTGCGAAGCCCCTCTAAAAGCTCTCTCCACGTTTCCTCCTCCGGCGCAAGCGGCTTCGACGCCTTCACCACATCATAGATGAGGTGCATCAAGATGTCCTTCTCTCCGTCGTCCGGAATGACGAACGATACGCCCTCTTTTTCGAGCGCCTTCTCATAAAGTCCCGTTGCAAGCGTGCCCTTTGTCGCAAGCACGGCCGCGGTCTTGCCGGGGTAGAACTTCGCGCAGGCCTTTGCCGTCGCCTCCAGCATGCTCAGAAACGGCAGCTTCGTCTCCGCCTGCAATCTGGGCAGGAAGTAGTGCGCCGTATTGCAGGGCATGATCACGCAGCTTGCCCCGCAAGCCTCGAGCGAATGCAGCGCCGCGCGCATCTCGGGCAGCGGGTCCTTCCCGCCGTTTAAAATCGCCGCCGTGCGGTCGGGAATCTGCGCGTTGGAATCAATGTAGACGCGGATATGGTCGTTGTCGCAGCCCGCCTTTGTGAAAAGCGTGATCTTGCGGAACAGATCCGCCGTGGCCAGCGGCCCCATGCCGCCAAGAATTCCGATGGTCTTTTTCATAATGTTCCTCCTTATCCGGAAATCAGCCCCTGAAGGACCTTGATTGCAAGCAGAATCAGAACGATGATGACCGTGGGCTTGACGATCTTCGAGCCGTTTTTGATGGCAAGCCCGGAGCCGATGTAGTGTCCGAGCACGCTCGTCACCGTGCCGATGAGTCCCAGCGCGAGGAACACCTTCCCGCTCATGAGACTCGTAAAGAGCGCCCCCATATTGGAAGCCAGATTTACAAGCTTCACATTGCCGCCCGCCGTGCGCACGTCCATCTTCGCAAGATTGCAGAAGATGAGCAGCAAAAATGTTCCCGTTCCCGGGCCATAGAACCCGTCGTATGCGCCCACGACCAGAGACGCCGCGCACACGATCGCCATCTGCGCTTTGGGCTCAATGCTCCCTCTTTCCTCCGGAAGCTCCCGCTGCCGCAAGACGACAAACGCCACCACCGGCAGCACCACCAGAAGCAGATACTGAAGATATTTTTCTTCCATCATCAGCTGCAATTTTGTTCCAAAATGCGAACCGATGAGCGCCAGCACAATCGACGGCACGCCGAGCTTCCAGTCGACATAGCCATTTTTGATGAACCGCCCCGTGGACGCAATCGTGCCGAGTCCGGCAGAAAGCTTGTTCGTCCCCAGCGCATAGTGTGCCGGAAGTCCCGCAAGCAAATATGTCGGCACCGAGATAATCCCGCCGCCGCCCGCAATTGCGTCGGTAAAGGAAGCCAGAAATACGCCGACCGCCACAATCAGCGCCATCCGGAGCGTCAAATCACCCATTCCCATTTAAATCTCTCCTCTTGCCGCGCGCCGGAGCATCCACGCAACACCGTCTTCGCGGTTGCTGGGTGCGATCACGTCGGCCGCTTTTTTCGCCAGCTCGCTCCCGTTCCCCATCGCTGCGCCAATCCCGGCGTACCGGAGCATCGCGCAGTCATTGCCGCTGTCTCCCATCGCGAGGACCTGCTCACGCGCAATTCCCAGCCGCTCGGCCAGCGCCTTGAGCGCCACACCCTTATCCGTGTCCCGGCTCATGACCTCCAGATCAATCGCCCAGCCGCCGTCCGTCAGGAAAACCGGCAGGTCCTTCACGGCGTTATACGCCTTGTCATACTCCTCTTTCCGCGGGAACGTCACATAGAGCTTATAGACCGGGTCGTGACTGTTTTCGACATACGCGTCCAGGTCGTCCTCAATGATGTGCGTCTTTTCCATCAGCGGCCGCATTTTCTCTTCCATATAATCCGAAAAATGGTCCATGCACCAGCGCGAGTGCCGCACGGAAAGTCCCGTGTAAAAATGCACCATGCAGTCCGCCTGCGCAACCGCGCGATATGCCGCCTTGCCAAGCTCGGACGGCATGCTGCATTCATAGAGCATCTCCATCGTCCACACGTCGAGCGCGTACGCCCCCGTGCCGCAGCTCAAATACCGCACCTCGGGGAGCTGACGCAGAATATCCTGCACCTCGACGAACGAGCGTCCCGTGCACACCACGATCTCGAGCCCCGCGTCCTTGGCCTCGCGGATGGCCTGCCTTGTCGCGGGCGTAATGGAATTGTCCGGCGCAAGGAGCGTCCCATCCACATCCAGCGCCGCCAAACGAATTGCCATAGTAAAACCTCACTTTTTGTTAAAAAACCGACTTTTTTCCTCGCGCCCTATTTTATCAGCATCCGGTCGGTAAATCAACACATGGAAATTCACAATTTCTTCTTTTTTTAGCCTGTCCGGTATGATATAATGCAGTTTCAGGAATTGATAAAATTACTTCGCGCCGTTTTGGGCGCAGGAAGGCAGATATACCTATGGGACTGTTTACAAAAATGTTCGGAACGCGCTCGGAGCGCGAGGTCAAAAAGCTCGCCCCCACGGTCGACAAGGTCATGGCCCTCGAAGAGCCGTATAAAAAGCTCTCCGATGAAGAACTGAAAGCCAAGACGCAGGAATTCAAAACGCGCCTGGCCGGCGGCGAAACGCTCGACGATCTTCTCCCCGAGGCTTTCGCAACCATCCGCGAGGCGGCAAGCCGGGTGCTCGGCATGCGCCCGTACCGCGTGCAGGTCGTGGGCGGCGTCGTGCTCCATCAGGGAAGAATTGCCGAAATGAAGACCGGCGAAGGCAAGACCCTCGTCGCAATTTTACCCGCGTACTTAAACGCCCTCACCGGCGAAGGCGTCCATATCGTCACCGTCAACGATTATCTTGCCAAGCGCGACTCGGAGTGGATGGGCAAGGTCTACCGCTTCCTGGGCCTCTCCGTCGGCCTGATCGTCCATGACCTGACCCCCGCCGAGCGAAGAGCCGCCTACGCTGCCGACATCACCTACGGCACCAACAACGAGCTCGGCTTCGACTACCTCCGCGACAACATGGCCATCTATAAAGAGGAAATGGTCCAGCGCGGCCATTCGTTTGCCATCGTCGACGAGGTCGACTCCATTTTGATCGATGAAGCGAGAACGCCTCTCATCATCTCCGGCAAGGGTGAGGAGTCGTCCAAGCTCTATGAGATGGCGGACTACTTTGTAGCAAGGCTCAAAAAGCAGGTTTTCTCCACCACTGACGACAAAGAGCTGCAAGACCAGTATGACTGCGACTACGTGGTCGACGAAAAAGACCGCACAGTGTCTCTGACACAGACGGGCATCAAAAAGGCCGAAGAATTTTTCGGCGTCGAGAACTTAGCTGACGCGGAGAATGCCACGCTTTCTCACCACATCAATCAGGCCATGAAGGCGCGCGGCCTCATGAAAAAGGACATCGACTACGTTGTCAAAGACGGTCAGGTCATCATTGTCGACGAGTTCACAGGCCGCCTTATGTACGGTCGGCGCTACAATGAGGGTCTTCATCAGGCCATCGAGGCAAAAGAGGGCGTTTCCGTCGCGAGCGAAAACAAGACCCTTGCAACGATCACATTCCAGAACTTCTTCCGTCTGTACGGCAAGCTCTCCGGCATGACCGGCACGGCGCTCACCGAGGAAGAGGAATTTGGCGGCATCTACAACCTCGATGTGGTCGAAATCCCGACGAACAAGCCTGTCATCCGTATCGATAACCCCGATATCGTCTATAAAACCGAAGCCGGCAAGTTCCGCGCCGTCATTGAGAAGATCAAGGCATGCCATGCCAAGGGGCAGCCTGTTCTGGTTGGCACAATTTCAATCGAAAAATCCGAGCTTCTGTCTCAGCTTTTAAAGCGCGAGGGAATTCCTCATAACGTCCTGAACGCCAAGCACCACGAAAAGGAAGCCGAAATCGTCGCGCAGGCCGGTCATCTCGGCGCGGTCACAATCGCGACCAACATGGCAGGCCGCGGCACGGATATCATGCTCGGCGGCAACGCGGAGTTCATGGCCAAGAGCGACCTCAAAAAGCAGGGCCTTTCCGACGAACTCATCGCCGAATCCAACTCCTTTGCCGAAACGGACGACCCCGAAATTCTCGCCGCAAGAGCCGCCTATAAAGAAGCCTACGCCAAATATAAGGTAGAGGTCGATAAGCAGGCAGAGCTTGTGCGAAACGCAGGCGGCCTTTTCATCATCGGTACCGAGCGCCACGAATCGCGCCGGATTGATAATCAGCTGCGCGGCCGCGCCGGCCGTCAGGGAGACCCCGGCGAGACGCAGTTCTATCTTTCCTTGCAGGACGACGTCATGCGTCTGTTCGGCTCCGAGCGCGTCATGCGCATGATGGAGACGCTCGGCATCGACGAGGACACTCCGATCGACGCAAAGATCCTCTCCGGCGCGATTGAAAACGCTCAGAAGACGGTCGAAAGCCGCAACTATCAGGCGCGAAAGAGCGTCCTTGAATACGACGATGTGATGAACACCCAGCGCAAGATCATCTACGAGCAGCGCCGGCAGGTGCTCGACGGAGAAGACCTTCAGAAGAGCATCCAGTCCATGATGCAGTATTACGTTGAAAGCTACGTCACAAACGCGTTTGCGGGGCAGCCGCATCTTGAGGACCGGCAGGCGTTCTTCTCGCTCATGAGCCACTTTGAGAACATCTGCTTTGCAAAGGGCGCATGGATCGCGACCGACGAAGAGCTCCAGACCATGGACGCCGCGCAGATGACAGACCGCATTTCCGACATGCTCCGCAAGTCCTATGAGAAAAAGGAAGCGCAGTACGGCTCTCCCGTCATGCGGGAGCTCGAGCGTGTCATCACGCTCCGCGTCGTCGATGAGTACTGGATGGATCACATCGACGCAATGGACGATCTGCGGCAGGGCATCCGCCTGCGCGCCTATGCGCAGACCGACCCCGTCATCGAGTATAAGCGTGAGGGCTTCGACATGTTCGAGGCTATGACGAACGCCATCAAGGAAGAGATCGTCCGCCGCGTCTTCCTCGTCCGCCTGCGCACCAACGAAGAGGTCAAGCGCGAGCGCGTCGCAAAGATCACCGGCGAGGGCGGCGGCGGAGACAAGACCGTCAAGCGCCAGCCTGTCGTCAAGAAGATCAAGGTCGGCCCGAACGATCCCTGCCCCTGCGGCAGCGGCAAGAAATACAAAAAGTGCTGCCGGGATAAGGACCTGGCCGCCGAACAGGGCAAACAGGCATGACGCGCCGCGCAGAATTTCTGACCGCGCTACTGCTTTTGAGCTTGCTCTGCGCCTGCGCAAGGCAAAAACCTGCGGTTTCTCCGGAGCCGGAAGCCATCGAGCAGCCGGCTGAAAGCGCGCCGGTATCAGAAGCAGCGCCCACTTTTCCCGCAGAGTCAGAACCGGCGACCGTTTTGCCCGCGGAATTAGAACCGGAGCCGGATACCGCAGAAGCTGCGTCTGCGGCGGAAACAGCTTCCCCCGCGGAAGTCACGCTCCCAAACGAGCCGCTCCCGCTGACGGAGGAAGGCGCAATTGCCGTTGCGGAGGCAGTGTCCACGCTGCCGGTCTTTCCGCGCCGCACGGAGACTTCCGTTTATGCGGCGTCCGACACGGCGCTTTACGATCTGGACGAAGGTGCGACGCTCCCCGCGCCCGGCGGTCCGGCGTGGAACCAGATGAGTGAAGCGGGCGTGCAGGCGTTTACTTGGTACGATGGCGAATTCCGGGACGAGGACTTCGGTCACCTGACCTGCGATATGCGCATCTGGTGTGTGCATCTGCACGAGACGGAAGACCCCCTGAACAATCTGTATCTATATCTGAACGCGGACACCGGAGACCTGCTCGGCACACGCCGCGTCACCGATTGAGGATCATTATGTTTCATACCATCCAAAAAGGAAGTCTTGAATACTTAACTGCCGACGCATTGGAGGGCGCGATTCACTGCTTTTCCACCCGCTACGGCGGCGTGAGCGAGGGCCAGTTCTCCACGCTCAACCTCGGCACCAGCCGGGGCGACAAATTCGAAAACGTCGTCGAAAATTATAGAATTTTAGGCTCTGCCGTCGGCTTTACCCCCGAGGAGGTCGTCCACACGTGGCAGGAGCACACGGATATCATCCTGCGCGTGGGAAAATCCGATTGCGGCAAGGGCTTGTTCCGCAACCAGCCCGACGTCTGCGATGGCCTCATTACGAACGAACCCGGTGTAGCGCTCGTGTGCTTTGCCGCCGACTGCACGCCGATTTTGTTCTATGACCCGGTGCAAAGGGTTGTTGCGGCTATCCACGCCGGCTGGCGCGGCACGGCAAACGGCATTGCCCGCAAGGCTGTCGAGAAAATGATTGCGGAATTCGGCTCCAGACCTGAAGACATCTGTGCGGCCATCGGCCCGAGCATTTCGCAGTGCTGCTTTGAAACGGACATTGATGTCCCGCAGGCAATGCTTGCCGCATTCGGCGAGGCGGCAAACGCCTTTATCGAAAAGCGCGGAGAAAAGTACTTCGTCGACAACAAGGGCTTAAATAAGCTCTGGCTCACACGCGCGGGCGTAACAAAAATCGATGTGAGTCCGGCCTGCACCATGTGCCAGCCCGACCGGTTTTGGTCCCACCGCTATACCAAGGGCCATCGCGGCTCGCACACGGGCATCATCAAGCTCCCCGAGGAGGCCGCGACATGAAAAAACGCGTTTCGGTTCTTCTCATCTTTGCGCTTTTTCTGAGCCTGCTCACCGGCTGCTCGGGCGGAAAGCTGGATTTTTCATGGTTCACGAGCAAGTTTACCGGCAAAACCGCCGACCAAACGCAGGCCGAGCAGGAGACCGCCGCCGCGGAGGAAGCCGCCGCCCCGGAGACAACCGCCGTCGTGACCGAGGTCTTCAACGACATCTCTGCCTTTGGCCTTGCCTATCAGAAAAGCTACGGCGTGCACCCGTATAACTGCGAGAGTCTCAATAACCGCTGCATCCTCTCGTTTCTCTATGAGCCTTTGTTCGTCGTCGGCAGCGAAACCTTTGAGGTCTCCCCGGTTCTGGCCGAAAGCTACGACGTATCTGGCGACGGCCTCACCACAACCGTCCATCTAAGGCCCGAAGCCCGCTTCTCCGACGGAAGCCCCGTCACCGCGCAGGACGCAGCCTATTCGCTTCTTTCCTCGCGCGGTACGGTCTACTATGGCTCCCGCCTGCGCCATGTTTTGTCCATCACCGCGGACGACGAGACGACCCTGACGCTCACCACCGACACGGCCTACGAGTGCCTGCCGCTTCTTCTCGACATTCCGATCATCAAGGACGGCTCTGTCGACGAAGCATCCCCTCTTGGCTCGGGGCCCTACGTCATGGAAAGCGACACCCGCCTTGTCCGGAACGCCAACTGGTGGCAGACGGCCGCTCCCATCGTGGACTTCGACGAAATTTCCCTGACGCTGGTCGAAAAGACCTCCGAGGTGCGAGACAACTTTGAGTACGAAAACGTGAACCTCGTCCTCACCGACCCGAACTCCGCCGCCTTCGCCGGCTTCCACAACGACTACGAGCTCTGGGACGCAAAAAGCCCCATCATGCAGTACGTCGGCTATAATATCAACAGCAAGGTCTTCTCGAACTACGGCCTTCGCAGCGCCATCACCTACGCCATCGACCGCGAACACATCGCGACCGACATCATGGGCGGCTTTGCGCAGGCGGCCGTTCTGCCCGCAAGTCCCGACGCGCCGTTCTACGATGTGAAGCTCGCCAATACGTATAGCTACAGCCTGACAAAATTCCAGCAGCAGTTGGAGAGCGCGTCGGTAGAGGACATGGACCATGACGGGACGCTCGATCTGTACGTGTCATCGCTCGGCTACGCGGTCCCCGTCTCCGGCACGATGATCGTCTGCTCGTCGAGCTATCAGCGTGTCGAGGCGGCGACGGAGGTTGTGAACGCCCTCAACGCCCTCGGCTTCAAGCTGACGCTCAAGACGATGGAACTGTCTGAATACCGGCAGGCGCTGCAAAGCGGCAATTTTGACCTCTATTACGGGGAAATCCGCCTGTCCAATAACTTTGACCTCTCCCCGTTCTTCTCCGTCTACGGCTCCATGTGCTACGGCGGACTGGACGACAGCGTCATGCTGAACCTCTGCAATCAGGCGCTCGCCAACAACGGCAACAGCTACAACCTCTATAAGCGGCTCTGCGAGCGCGGCTACATTACCCCCGTGCTCTTCAAGCACCTCGCCGTCTACACCACGCGCGGCTCCATCGCGCACCCCACGGATTACATCGACTGGTTCCTGACCCCGCCGGAGCGCGCGGATACCGTATCGTAAGGAGGAGTTTTTGTGACCGTCGCAGAAGCCATGAAGAAGATGATCCTCTTCTCGAACGGAAACCAACACGACATCAACCACTTTCTGAAGGTCCACGCCTATGCCGCCGCCATCGGCGCATGCGAGGGTCTGCCGGAAGATACGCTTCAAACGCTGGAGCTTGCCGCCATCGTCCACGATATTGCCTGTCCCCTGTGCCGCGAAAAATACGGCAACACGAACGGCAACTATCAGCAGCTCGAGGGCGCGCCGCTCACACGGGATTTTTTTGCCGGTACCGACATTCCCGCCGATCAGCTCGAGCGCATTGTCTGGCTGGTCGCGCACCACCACACGCTTCGCCCGATCGAGGGCCCGGACCATCAAATTTTAATCGAGGCCGACTATCTCGTAAACGCCGAGGAAAGCAATCTTCCGGAAAGCAACATCCGTCACATGAACGACGCAATTTTCAAAACAAGAACCGGAAAAGAGCTTCTGGAAAGCGTCTATTTTTCCCGCTGATATATAAAATCCCTGACCTATGCAAAATAGGTCAGGGATTTTTATACGAAGAAAACAGGCGCTAAAGGGTCCTTAACCGCCAAACTCCGCATTCAGGGCGTCACCGATCTCAACGGTCCAGTCCTGCACAGAATGGAACCAGTCGATCATCTGGTCATACTGATCATCGCTGTACTCCTCGTCGCTCTGGAGAAAGCCCTGATACTGGTTCAGCAGCTCCGCCATGCTCTGGCAGTCGGCGATGACGTCTTCGGGGATCTCGGAGGCGTTGGCGTTGACGAGATCTTTGACCTCGTTGAACGCGGCAGCGGTGGTGTTGAACTCGTCGATGGCTTCCTGCTTCTTCTCATTCTCGCCGCAGCCGGTCAGGCAGACAAGCAGTCCCAGCACCAGAACGATGGATACGATGGCTTTCAGGTTCTTTTTCATGTTTTTTCTCTCTTTCTATATTTCTATTTTTTTAATAAACGATTTCAGAACACAGTGGTCATGATCTCACCGTTTGCGCAGTCAAACAGCACAACGTCGGAAAGCGCGCTCGCGCCGGTCGCGTCGTACATCTCAAAGAGCATCGCGTACTGCCCGTCGGGAAGCTGTACTTCGCCGAAGGCTGTATTTTCGCTGATGACGACAGTATCGGCCGTATACGCCTCGGGGTCTGCATCGGTGGAAAGGTCTGTCATGTACCATACCAGCGTCACCTCGTCGCCCGGCTGCAAAAGCCGCAGCTCCTTATCCGCCATGCCGGAATCGTCAATGCCCTGCCGCGCGCCCAGAATGCTCCACTGCTCACTCGAGAAGTCGTAGGCGATCTGGAGGTTGTATTCCTCGCCGTTCAGCAGAATCGGCACGGAGTAGAGGTTGTAATCCTCGCCCTCATAGCTCAGCTCCATGTATGCAAGGCTGCCGTCAAGCGCGCCCCAGACGCCGCGGAAATTGTCGGAGAACACGCCGGTTTCCCAATCGGCGTTCATGTCGTTGTCCGTGCCGAGAAGGAGCATCAGATCATTGTCAGCGTCGACGTAGTACAGAGAGAAGCCGATCGAAGCCAGAACGTCCGCCGCGTCGGGACCGAGCGTCAGCACAGCGCTGCCAGTTTCATCGAGGTCCAGCGTCTTGCCGTCCCAGCCCATGGTGTCGAGCGTCTTGCGCTCGGGAAGCTCGGTAATGTCCATGTCGGCGATGTATTCCATGCCGCTCTCGTCGAGCTCGCCGGTCAGCTCATAGGAATAGAAATACTTGAACGCCGTGCTTGCGCCGAGGCTGATGAAGCCGTTGAGGTCTCCCACGTCACCGTTATAGGAGTAGTAGCACGAAAGGCCTGTCGCCTCGGTACGGTATTGTCCGTTCACCTGATACAGCACGCAATCGTCCAGCGCGTCCAGCACTGCCTGCGCCGACGGCAGCGTATCGACCGTCAGCCGCGCCATGTGCCCGAGGTCCACCATGTTGGTGTAGCCCTGCTCTTTGGTGTTGCCGCCGTAGTTTTCGCTGCGCTGCGCCGCACGCGCAAACTGTGAGAAGAACGCCGGGTCGGTGCACGCCGCGCTGAGCGCTTCCGCGCCAAAGGTCTCGTACGCCGAAAGAAGGGTTCCGACCTTGGAGAGGTCCGTCACCGAAAGCGTCGTGTTGTCCTGCGTGCCGACCGCTTCGCAGCCCGCCATGTACGCGTCGCAGATAATTTCGCCAAGCTGCGCGCCGTCCATGCTCGGATCCTCCGCCAGCGCGCCGACCCACTGCGAGTAGTACCAGCCGTTCGCGGGCTCGGTCTCTTCGGATGCGACCAGATATTTCGCAATGTCGGAGAACGTATACGCAACGTCTACCGTCGCCATGAGGCACGTGTCAAAACCAATGAGCTCGAGCGGCTGCTCGTCTGCCGACGGCGTCCAGACGCTGGAAAATGCCGCGTACATCTCATCGAGCGTCAAAGAGTCCAGCTCATACAGTTCGTCAAATGCCGCGCCGGAGACCGAGCCGCCGCCGTGGTTCCAGAACAGCACCGCCGTGCGCTCGGCGGGATAATTCGTCTTGGCAAACTGCAAAAAGTCCGCCAGCGTCTGCGCCTGACCCATGCTGGCAGACGGCTGCTCGTCGATGAGCTGTAAGCCCTCGCTGTTATAGACCCAGCGCTGGAGCTTGGAGGCGTCCACCACGTCGTTCTGCCATACGGACGCGCCGCCGGTCTCAATGACCACGTTCACGTCTTCGGGAAGCTGCACCTCCAAGAGCTCACTCAGATCGCCCGTGGCAAAGCCGCCGCCGGACTCCAGATCGCTGCCGCACAGGTACCAGTAGATCGACCAGCTTCCTGCGTCGGCGGAAACTGTCTCTTCAGCCGGTTCGGCCGCCTCTTCGGACGGTTCGAGCGTTTCGTCTGCCGCGGAGGCCGTTTCCTCCGGCTCTTCGGTATCGTCCGCACCGCCGCATGCCGCGAGCGACGCGATCATGCACAGTGCCAGTAAAAGTGCCAAAATACGTTTTTTCATGCTGTTTTCCTTTCTTTTTTCGCTCCGCCGCATTATGCCGCAGGCGGAATGGGGATATCCGTGGGCGCTTTCCGAAAGCCGAGCAGCCGCCCTGGCAAATACGCCCAGGGCTTGCAGAGCGCAGTATTGTAGTGCTCTGCCGCCTGCCGGTAAATGCTCTCGCTGCGCCGCAGGACCTCCAGAAGCGCTGCATCCTGCTGAGATTGCGCGAGCCTTTTGCGGCAGGAAACGAGCTGGCCGGCCGCGCATTGCACCATGCTCCGATAGTTCCGCAAAACCCGCCGGACCTCCCAGAACCAGAGAGACACAAATCCCACGGTGCTGACGACCGCAATGAGCCATCCGAACCATCCCGGCATCTGCCGCGCCTCCTTCCCCATTAAGTGTCCAATTCCTTACCCTTTGAGTATAGCACCGCATCCCGGCGTTTTGGAGCCGGCGGCACGAAATGTAGGTTTTTGCGGTATGAAATGCAAAACGCCGCTGGAAAGCCGCCGCGATTTATGATAGAATGTTGCTGAGAGAAAAATGTCGTTGAAAGGGGGCGCGAGGCTGTGAACATTGCGGTATGCGACGACCAGCTTGAGGAACTGAAAGCCGTTGAGTCTCTTCTGCGCGCATGGCAGGAGCAGCAATGCGCGGCCATCCGTCTGCATCTGTTTCATAACGCCGGGGAGCTTCTGGAGGCGGCGCGGAAGGAGCGCTTCACACTCTACCTTCTCGATGTGATGATGCCCGGAACGAGCGGCATGGCGGCGGCGCGCGAAATCCGCACGTTTGACAGCGCGGCGGACATCGTGTTTCTCACCTCCTCCCCCGGCTTTGCGTATGAGAGCTACGGCGTGCAGGCACTCGAGTACCTGCTCAAGCCCATCACGGCGAAAAAGCTCTTTCCGCTGCTCAGCCGCCTCTACCTACGCGAGCAAAAGCCGCAGGAGGCGCTGACGCTCAAATCGAACGGGGCTTTCATCCGCGTGCCGTTTTCAGAGCTTTCGTATGTGGAGGTCAGCGGCAAACATCTTTATTTCAATATGATTGACGGTCAGGTGCGCGAGGTCGTGGGCGTGCTGCGGGAATTTGAACCGCTGCTGCTCTCGCGTTCCGAGTTTATGCGCATCCACCGGTCGTATATCGTCAATATGCTGCAGATCCGCGAGCTGTCTTCTGCCGGGGTGCAGACCTTTTCGGGGCAGAGCCTGCCGGTATCGCGGCTTTTATACCCACAGCTTCAGAAGGATTATATGGCGCTGCTGTTCGAGCAGCGGGAGGGCTGATCGATGGTGCTTCGGATTGTCAGCTCCGTAAATTATGGCTGCGTTCTTGTTTTCGGAATTCTTCTCAGCGCGGAAATCTCCGGCGGCTGCGAAACGCCGCGCCAGAAGCGGCTGGTCGTGTTTTTATGCCCGGTGTTTCTGGCGCTGCAGGTTTTGCTTCACGGCGTGTTTGGGCTGGAGACGGTAAAAAAGCTCTACCCCGTGATCGTGCACCTGCCGCTGATGCTGCTGCTCGTGTTTGCGCTCAAACGGACGATCGGCGTGGCGCTCGTCAGCGTGTACACGGCGTATCTGTGCTGTGAGCTTCCAAACTGGGTGCGCATGGTCGTCGCGATGGCGGCGCGCTCCGAGCTTGCGGGGCAAATCTGCTACACGGTACTCATCGTCCCGCTGTTTTTCATCCTCCGGCGCTATTTTGTCCGCGCCGCGCATGAGGCGATGACGTGCTCCAGAGCGGCGCTGTGGCTGTTTGGTGCGCTTCCGGTGGCGTACTATTTTTTTGATTACGCCACCACCATCTACTCAAACGCGCTCTATTCCGGCATCCGCGCCATCAACGAATCGCTCCCGGCGCTGCTCATTGCGTTTTACGTGGCGTTTCTCACTGCCTACCACGCGCAGGCAGAGCGCAGCTATCAGGCAGAGCTTCAAAGCTCCATGCTGGAGGTCAAATGGTCGCAGGCGCAGACGCAGATGAACACGCTGCGCCGCGTGCAGACGCAGACGGCCGTCTACCAGCACGACATGCGCCACCATCTGACCATGCTCGAAGGGCTCATCGCGGCGGGAAAGCCCGAGCAGGCAGCGGCGTATATCCGCAAGGTGCAGTCCGATATCGAGACCATCACGCCCCGGCGCTATTGCGAAAACGAGCTGGTGAATCTGCTGTGCTCGTCGTTTGCGGAAAAGGCGCAGCATGCGGGGGCGCGGCTCGACGTAGACGCAAGGCTTCCGCAGGCGCTTGACATTTCGGACGCCGAGCTGTGCGCCGTGCTGTCAAACGCGCTCGAAAACGCACTGCACGCCGTCGCCGCACTACCGGAAAAAGAGCGCACTGTCTCGCTCTACTGCGCTGTCCGGCTCGGAAAGCTCCTCATCGAGGTCAAAAACCCCTACGCCGGGGAGCTGACCCTCTCGCCGGACGGCCGCCCCGTCACCGCGCGCAAGGGGCACGGCTACGGCTGCCAGAGCATCCAGACCATCGCCGCCCGCTCCGGTGGTCTGTGCGAGTTCAAAGCCGGCTGCGGTACGTTCTGCCTCCAGATCGTCCTGCCGCTGAAGGCCGCCGCGCCGGTCTGAGCATAAAAAAGCCCTGACTCATACGAAAAAATGAGTCAGGGTATTTTTACATCTCTCTGCGGCCTTCCAATGCTCTAAGAAGCGTCACTTCATCCGCATACTCCAACTGGCTTCCTACAGGAATTCCGTAAGCCAACCGCGTCACCTTCACGCCGATGGGCCGAAGGAGCCTCGACAGATACATCGCCGTGGCCTCGCCCTCGGTATCGGGGTTCGTCGCCATGATGACCTCCTGTACGCTGCCGTCCTGCAAGCGCGCCAGGAGCTCCCGAATCCGGATATCATCCGGCCCCACGTGGTTAAGGGGCGAAATGACCCCATGCAGCACATGGTACACGCCCGTATACTCGCGCGAGCGCTCCATCGCAATGACGTCCCGCGGCTCTGCCACCACGCAGATGGTCGAATGGTCGCGCGTCTCATCCGCGCAGATGGGGCACATCTCTTCGTCCGTCAGATTCTGGCACACTGGGCACGTGTGAATCGAGCGCTTTGCGTCCAGAATCGCGTCGGCAAACTCCTGCGCCTGCTCCTGCGGCATGGAAAGCACCTGAAACGCAAGCCTTTGCGCCGTCTTGCTGCCGATCCCGGGCAGGCGCGCAAACTGTTCGCTGAGCCGCTCCAAAGCGGCCGGAAATGTCCTCATCCGAACAGACCACCCAGATTGAGACCGCCCGTGAGCTTACTCATGTTCTGTGCGGAGTCTGCCTCCGCCTTGCGCATCGCCTCGTTGACCGCCGCGACGACCATATCCTGCAGCATTTCTACATCGTCGGGGTCGACCGCCTCCGGGTCGATCGTCACGCGCACGAGCTCGCGCTTGCCGCTCACGACCGCCGTGATCACGCCGCCGCCCGCCGTGGCCTCATACTGCTTTTCTTCCATCTCCTGCTGCATTTTGAGAAGATCCTGCTGCATTTTCTGCGCCTGCTTCATCATCTGCATCTGGTTCATGCCGCCCATGGGCATGCCGCCGCGAAATCCGCCTTTTGCCATGTCAAATTCTCCTTTATCGAAATCGTAAAAATTATTTGATCGTCATAATGTCGCTGTGCTCTTCTCCGAGCGCGAGCAGCGCATCCATCGGGTCCTTCCCCGACGCGTCCAGCTGCCCCGCCAGCGCGAACTGCACCTGCATGGGATGGCCAAAAAACGCGCTCGCCTTCTCCGCCGCGATTTTCTGCACGTTGGGACCCTTGATGATGTCCAATACAAACTGCGACGGCGCGGTCAGGATCAGGGTATCGCCCTTCAGCCTTGGCCGCACAGGCCCTCCCGGCGCGAAGAAACCGCGTTCGCGCACGCCGAGTCCTTCTCTGAGACTCGCCGCCAATTCTGGCCAGCGCCGGTCCAGCTCCTCCTGTGCCCCGTTGGAAGCAGGCTTCTCCTGCGGTCTCTCCGCCTCCCGCGCATCCATCGGCGGGGCGATTCCTGCCAGCGGGTCGTCCGCATCGTCCGGGAATGGAGGCCGGTCGTCATCTTCCTCGTTCTCCGCCGATTCCGCCTTTGCCTGCTGCTTTGCCGGAGTAAAATTGCCAGTTGCCAGCCGCTCCTCGAGCTTCGATACCCTTGCGCCGAGCGACTGCGCGTCCAGCTTCAAACTAGGCTCGCACAGCTGCATCAGGCAGAGCTCTGCCGCAACCCGCGCGTCCGCGTTTTTGCCGACCGCGCCCTTGGCCGCCTGCACGAGCGTCAGATCCCGCAGCAGCTCCGCCGGAGCAAAGAGCTTCTCGAGCTCTGCGGCCTGCGACTCATCCGCAATGCCGGATAACATCGAAACGCCGCTTTTGGGCGCAGCCTTCAACACCAGCAGATCCCGGCACAGCGCCGACAGCTCGTCAAAAAGCGCGCCCAGATCTTTTCCTTCCGCGTATAGCGCCTCAAAGATCGAAAGCGCCTGCGCCGTATCCTGCTTTCCTGCCGCCATTAAGAGCTCGCCTGTGCGCTTCACACCGGCAAGCCCCAGCGTCTGGCACACGAGCTCTTCCGTGAGCTCTCCCTGACACGCAGACGCGCACTGGTCAAGTAGACTCACGCCGTCTCGCATCGCGCCGTCGGCAAGCCTCGATAAAAGCCGCAGCGCCGCCGGTGCGATCTGGATGCCCTCCTGATAGGCGATAAAGTTGAGTCTTCCCGCAATGTCCTCCGGCCGCAGCCGGCGGAACGAAAAGCGCTGGCAGCGCGATAAAATTGTCGCCGGAACCTTGTTGAGCTCCGTCGTCGCCAGAATGAAAATCAGGTGCTCCGGCGGCTCTTCGATGATCTTTAAAAGCGCATTGAACGCCGCGATGGACAGCATGTGCACCTCGTCGATGATGTACACACGCCGCTTGACCTCGCTCGGCGTGTAGATCGCATCGTCGCGCAGCACGCGCACCGAGTCCACTCCGTTATTCGATGCCGCGTCGATTTCCAGCACGTCCATACAGCTTCCGTCGTCGATGGCCCTGCAGGCCGCGCAGCAGTTGCAGGGGTTGCCGTCCTGCGGGTCGAGGCAGTTGACGGCCTTGGCAAGAATTTTCGCGCAGGAGGTCTTGCCCGTGCCCCGCGTGCCGGTGAACAGATACGCGTGGCTGAGCTTTCCCGTCTCGATCTGCGCGCGCAGCGTATCCGTCACGCCCTTCTGCCCCACCACGTCCGAAAACGTCTGCGGCCGGTATTTCCGATACAAAGCCTGATACACGCCAGTCACCCCACCTTCGTCATACAAAGTTTATTATACACAATCCTCAAGAAAAATGGAAGCACCAAAGTAGGGCTTGTCAAGTCAGACTCCTGTCCTGCGTAGGGGGCGATGCCCACATCGCCCCGTTGGGCACGAACGAATTCGCCGAAGAGTTCCGTAAAAATGGTGCATACTGCCGGGTCGATGTGGGCATCGACCCCTACGAACTTCCCGGCAGGTTAATTCCAGCGCTTTCTGATATAAATAAATCCCTCTGACACAACCCAGTTGTGTCAGAGGGATCTTTTCCGGTACACAGTCAGACTGCACACCCTCCATCGAATACGCACTACATCCGTTACCCATACAGCCAGCTCGGAAACGGCTGCCTCACGGCACACAGGGTGGACTGCTTAGTGCTGCTTGGTTCCCCACCTGACACGGTTCACAGAGCCCTATTGCGTAAGACCAAATCTTCAACGCCGCTTATATGGGTCAGACGACACAATACGCACCCTCCGTCGGGAATTCCTCCCCGCTGTAGCGGATTGCGGGTAACAAGGCACCGCTATCTCCCCGAGTAGTGCAGCCTGACTGCGTACCGGATCTCCGGTTTTTAAAAACGCTCAGTCGAGCTTGCTTGCCACAAATTCGACCAGCTCGCCCACCGTCGTGAGCTTTTCCTCGAGCTCCAGATCAACGCCCAGCTGCTCCTCCAGATCCATGACCATCTCGACGGTGTCCAGAGAATCGATGCCCAAACTCTCAAACGTCGTGTCCCGCGTGATATCGTCGGGCGAGATGTCCAGCTGGTTGGCCAGATAGGATTGGATTTTCTCAAACATGACAAATGCCTCCGTAAAACGGTAATTTGGTAATTAAGACACGTCTTATGATACGGAATTTTTCCGCAATGTCAAGAAAAATTTTCAGCCGGGCGCTTTCCGGATGCAATCAATTGAGGAAATCGCGCAGCTTTTTGCTTCTTGACGGGTGCCGGAGCTTGCGAAGCGCCTTAGACTCGATCTGGCGGATACGCTCGCGCGTCACGTCAAACTCCTTGCCGACCTCCTCAAGCGTATGGGGCTTACCGTCGACAAGTCCGAAGCGCATGCGAAGCACCTGCTCTTCGCGCGGGGTCAGCGTGGAGAGCACCTCCTCGAGCTGCTCGCGCAGCAGCGTATAGGACGCCTCCTCCGACGGCTGGGACGCTTCGTCGTCCTGAATGAAATCGCCCAGATGGCTGTCCTCTTCCTCGCCGATCGGCGTTTCCAGCGACACCGGCTCCTGCGCGATCTTCAGGATTTCTTCGACCTTGGAAACCTCCATGTGGAGCTCCTGCGCAATTTCCGTCGTCGTCGGCTCACGGCCGAGCTTCTGCACCATGGAATGAGACGTGCGCAGCACGCGGTTGATCGTCTCGACCATATGTACCGGAATGCGGATGGTTCTGGCCTGATCGGCAATCGCGCGCGTGATGGACTGCCGGATCCACCAGGTGGCATAGGTCGAAAATTTATAGCCCTTCGTGTAGTCAAACTTCTCGACCGCCTTCATAAGCCCGAGGTTTCCCTCCTGAATCAGGTCCAGAAGCTGCATCCCGCGCCCCACATAGCGCTTGGCGATCGACACAACAAGCCGGAGGTTGGCCTCCGACATGCGCTTGCGCGCCGCATCCTTCTCCTGCTCGCTGCCCTCGACCATCTTTTTCGCGACCTCAAGCTCTTCCTCCGGAGAAAGCAGCTTGATTTTGCCGATCTCCTTGAGATACATCCGGATGGGGTCGTCGAGCTTGACGTTGGAGTCGTCGATGTCCTCGATATTTTCGTTGGAAACGTCGATGCCCTCATCCTCGATGGCCCGCATTTCGCCAAGCGTCGGGTTGTCGAGCTCGGCGGTCCCGATGAGGTCAAGCACGTCCGAAACGTCGATCTCCACGCCCGCCGCTTCCAGAACGTCATAGAATTTCTCGGTCTGCTCCTCGGTCGCATCCACGGCGTCAAGCGTCTCGACCAGCTTCTTGGATGCTACCTTGCCCGTCTTTTTGGACTCCTCGAGCAGCGCCTGCAATTTCGCGCGGTTTTCTTCGGTCAGATCCATTTTGCCCAGCAGTTCCAGTTCCTTTGTCATCGTCTAACCTCCGTGTTCCATTCGTTTTTTCCTCTGCGCCAGCTGAAGTAACCCCTCGGGCCCCGACAGTCTGGCGTTTGCGTACTCCTCGGTGATGATGCGGATGTAATCCTTGAGCGCCCGGTCTGAAAGCGTCGTGTCGCGCCGCTGCGCGACCTGAGACAGGTGCGACATCTCCTGCGGGGTAAATTCCTCGCCGAGGTTTGAAAGCGTTACCATCTGCCCCTGCGCGTGCTGCCGCTGCAAAGCTGCGAATGCCCGCCCCAGAAGCGGGGAGGAAAACTGCTCCGGCGTTACGCCAATATCCCGCAAAAGCTCCGGTTCTTTCAGCACCTGCCGCAAAAGCCCTTCCTCCGCCATTGCCGAGCGGACATTGTCGTACCGAATGCCCTGAATCTGCGGCGAGAGCTGGCGCGCAGGCGATAATTCCTGCGCAAGCTGCTTTTTTTCCTCCTGCCGGCGGCGCTTTTTGTAGGCCTTATCGACCTCCAGCTTCATCGCCTGCGTCGTAATGCCCGCCGCCTCAGCGGCTCTCGCGCCGTAGACTTCGCGCTGCACCGCGCTGGGGAAGCTCGAAACGAGCTCGGCCGCCTGCTGCAAAAACTGCACGCGCTGCTCATCCTGCGTGAGATCAAACTTCCGTTTCAGACTCTCGAGCCGGTATTCCGCCTGATTCTCTGATTGGTCAAGCAAGAGTGAAAACCGGTCCGCGCCGTATTTTTTCAAAAACTCGTCGGGGTCCTTTGCCCCCTGCATCCGGAGGACCTTCACCTGGATCCCCGTTTTTTCCAGCATCGGGATCGCGCGCCGGGTCGCGTTCTGTCCGGCCTCGTCTCCGTCGTACGTGAGCACCACCTGATCGGTGTATTTTGCCAGAATGTTCGCGTGCTCCTCCGTGAGCGATGTGCCAAGCGACGCGACCGCGCAGTCAAAGCCGTATTGATGCAGCGAAATCGCGTCCATGTAGCCTTCCGTCAGGATGATCCTCCCCTGTTTGCTCTTTTTTGCAATGTTGAGGGCAAACAGATTCTTTCGTTTGTTGAAGATCAGCGTCTCGGGAGAGTTTAAATACTTCGGCGTGGAATCATCCATCACGCGCCCGCCGAAGCCGATGATATTGCCCCGAATGTCGATGATCGGGAACATGAGGCGGTTTCGGAACCGGTCGTACATGCCGCCGTTTTTGCCCGAGACGACAAGCCCCGCCTCCAGAATTTCCTCCCTCGAGTACCCCTTCCCCGTCATCGTACCTAACAGCGCCGACCATTCATTGGGCGAAAACCCAAGTCCAAATCTGGTCACGGTAGCCTTGCTCAGCCCGCGCTTTATGATATATGCCCGCGCCTGCTCGCCGCAGGGCTCTAACAGCTTCTGGTGGAAAAACCGCGCCGCATCTTTACAGAGCGCCCACAGCCGTTCCTGCTTCTGGTACTGCGACTGGTACGCCTCGTCCTCCGGCACCTCCAGTCCCGCCCGTTTGGCGAGAAAGCGCACCGCATCGGGGTAGCTGAGCGACTCGATCTCCATAATGAAGTTGACCGCGCCGCCGCCCTTATGGCAGCCAAAGCAGTAGTAAATCCCCTTGTCCGGCGCGACGGAAAAAGACGGCGTTTTCTCCGAGTGGAACGGGCACAGGCCAAACAGGTTCGAGCCCTTCCGCGTCAGCGTCACATACTGTCCCACCACGTCCTCGATCGGGTTTCTGTTATTCAGTTCGTCCAGAAACGCAGGCGGAAACGGCATGCTTGTCTCCCTTCTTCATCGCACCTGCCAAGCGGTGGGAATGAAAATTTCAGAATATGTATAAATCGCGTATTTGTCGGTCATCCCGGCGATGTAATCGCAGATTGTCCGGCTGATGCCGTCAAAATCCAGCTGCGGAATAAAATCCGCCGGCAGTTTGTCGGGATGCGAATAGTAGTAGTCAAAGAGCTTGCGCATGATATCCTTTGCCTTGGCCTCTTCGCCCTTGGCAACCGGGTTCGTATAAACTCTCTCAAACATGAACGTACGCAGCGCGTCCATCGCGTCGGAGACCTCCTGATGCATGGATAACACGCCCGTGTTCTGCGTGTTTGAGATCATGTCCTCCACGAGCGTATTGATACGCGCCGAATGCGACGCGCCCAGAACGTCCGCAATCTCGCGCGGAATATCGCTTTCAGACAAAATCCCCGCACGAATCGCATCGTCAATGTCGTGATTGATATACGCAATGCGGTCGGACGTGCGCACGACCTGCCCCTCGAGCGTCTCGGGAATTCTCGGTCCCGTGTGCCCGAGGATCGCCATGCGCACCTCATAGGTAAGGTTCAGCCCGTCGCCGTCGCGTTCGAGTTTATCCACCACGCGAAGCGACTGCTCATTATGGTGAAACGGCGTTCCCATCATGTCAGACAGCGCCGCCTCGCCCGCGTGACCAAACGGCGTGTGCCCCAGATCGTGCCCGTAGGCCGCGGCCTCGGCAAGATCTTCATTCAGCCGCAGCGCGCGGCAGATGGTTCTTGCAATCCGGCTGACCTCCAGCGTGTGGGTCATGCGCGTGCGGTAGTGGTCTCCCTCGGGCGAGAGAAAGACCTGCGTCTTGTGCATGAGCCGCCGGAAGGACTTGCTGTGGACAATCCGGTCGGCGTCCCGCTGGTAGCCTGTGCGCACCTCGTTTTCCTCCGCCGGATAGAGCCTGCCCTTCGTCTCCGCCGCCTTCTGCGCGTTCGGCGCGAGGAGCATGTATTCCTGCTGTTCGAGTCGTTCGCGGATGGTCATACGCTCACTCCTTCATGTATACGATAGCATGGAAAAATGTCGAAACTTTGAATTTTCTGTATGTTTTGTTTAACCGGCGCAGAAAATCTCTTCCAGAAGCGACGGTACGACGCTCCCGCTGGAGGCCTCCCGCAGCGCCGTCCGGAGCCGTTCGTCCGCGCCCTCCGGAATGCGGTAGGTCATCAGAATGTCCGCCCCATACTGCGCGTCCTCGACCGTGCCCTCCTGCGCCGCAATGAGAAGCTTTGCCCGCTCAAAAAGCGCATAGGGAACGGTAATTTGCTGCCGGAGCCACGGCTGCATTTTGGAAATTCCCGCCGCGTCCAGCGCGTCCTTCGCCGCCTTTGTGTACGCCCGGCAAAGCCCGCCAGCGCCAAGAAGGATACCGCCAAAATAGCGCGTCACAACGCACAGCACGTCCACGACTCCCTCGCGCTCAAACACGTTCAGCATCGGCTGCCCGGCCGTACCCTGGGGCTCTGCGTCGTCGCTGTAGCGCTTCTGGCCGCTTTTTAAAATGTAGCACCAGCAGTTGTGCCGCGCGTCATAGTGCTGTTTGCGCACGCGCTCCAAAATCTCTTTTGCCTCCTGCTCCGATGTTACCGGATACACACCGCCCAAAAAGCGCGACTTCTTTTCGATATACTCCGCCCGCCCCACGCCGCGGGGCACCAGATAGTCTTCCATCTGTTACTCCTTTCGGTACGCGGATAATTTGCCGAAAAGCACCTCGTCAACGATCGCCTCGACCTCAATGCCCTCGCCCTGATAGTCAACACGCAGCACCTTCGCATTCTGGTGCAGCGTATCGAGAAAGCCCGCCATGGAATATGGCAGCAGAAACACAGCTTGATGCAGCCCCTTGCCGAGCTCCTGCTCGATCTTTTTGAGAAGCTCGTCCACACCCGCGCCGGTCTTGGCCGAGATGCAGACGCTTCCCGTCTCGCGCGGCAGATCGTCGTCCGGAAGCAGATCGCACTTGTTGTAGCACCGGATGACCGGTACGCCGGGCTTTGCCAGCTGCTCAATTAACCGCTCAACAACTGCCATGTGCTCCTGCCGCTCGGGGTCGGACGCGTCGATGATATGCAGCAAAACGTCCGCGTACTCGAGCTCCTCGAGCGTCGCCTTGAATGCCTCCACCAGATGGTGCGGCAGCTTCGCGATAAATCCGACTGTATCCGACAGCAGCACCTGACAGGTATCGGACACCGTCAGCTGCCGGGTCGTCGTGTCGAGCGTGTCAAAAAGCCGGTTGTTTGCCGGAATATCCGCGCCCGTAAGCGCGTTTAAAATCGTCGACTTGCCCGCGTTCGTGTAGCCGACCAGCGCCACAACCGGAACATTATTTTTCATCCGCTGCCTGCGCTGCACGCCGCGCACCTGCCGCACCTCCAGAAGTTCCTGCCGGAGCTTCGCCACGCGCGAGCGGATGTGCCGCTTGTCGGTTTCGAGCTGCGTTTCGCCCGGTCCTCTCGTGCCGATGCCGCCGCCAAGTCTGCCCATCGTCTCGTTCCAGACGGTAAGCCGCGGCAGATAATACTGATACTGCGCAAGCTCGACCTGGAGTTTTCCCTCGCGGGTCTTGGCTCGCTGCGCGAAAATATCGAGAATCAGCGCGCTTCTGTCGAGAACCGACGCGCCTGTAATGCTCTCAAGCGCCTTGATCTGAGACGGCGTAAGGTCGTTGTCAAAAATCACAAGCTTCGCGCCCGTTTCCTTGACCAGATCGCGGATTTCCTCTGCCTTGCCCTGACCGACGAAGCTGTGCGGGTCCGGCGTCGGGCGCGACTGCAAAACCGTTCCGACGCACTCGCCGCCCGCCGTCTCCAAAAGCGCCTGCAATTCCTCGAGCGACGTTTCGCTCGCTGTTTCTTCTCTTGTAAAGCAGGCGGCGTCCAGTCCCGCTAAGACTGCCTTTTCGCCCGCCGCCTGTCTGGTTTGTTCCATACTTCCTCCGAATTCTGGGGAATCTCTGCCCAAATCCCCAATTGCTGCGCAAATCAGGGCTTTCCCTGTTTGCGACAAGTTTCGCAGATATGAAAAAAGCCCGCACCAATACGCTGGTGCGGACTTGCTTCTTACTTCAGGCCGTATTTCTTGTTGAAACGGTCGACACGTCCACCGGTGTCAACAAGCTTCTGCTTGCCGGTGTAGAACGGGTGACACTTGGAGCAAATTTCAACCTTGATGTCCTTTTTTGTAGAACCAGTCTCAATAACTGCACCACACGCGCATCTGATAGTAGTCTGTTCGTACTTGGGATGGATACCTTCCTTCATGAGTTTCACCTCTCTCATCAGATTTCTGTAAAAAGGCATAATGCCCTTCCCTTGGTTCAAACGCCTGAGTATTTTATCACGAGGAAGCCAAAATTGCAAGCTATTTTTTTAGAAAAATCCGCAAATTTTCTTCCGCATTTCCGTCCGGGATTGTGTCGTCCCGGCAAAAGAGCGGATAGAGCCTTCCCGCGCGCAGCTCCAGATCATACAGCGCCCCATCTTCCGGTTTTTCTCCGGCGTTTACAATTGGAAGCTCTCCAGTCTCCCGCATCCGGCGCAGGATTCCCCGTCCCGTCTCGTCAAAGGCCAGCGCGCGCACATGGGAAGCAGGTCTCCTTACATCCTCCTGCGTGATACCAAGAAACGCGCATAAAAGAAGTCTCTGGATTCTCGTTCTGGGGTACCGTTTCGACTTCGTCGCGCCGATCACCGCTTCCAGACTCCCCTTCTCCCGCGCCGCCTTCATGGCCTTGCTCCAAAGCCCCTCCGAACCGTGCGCAATTCTGCTCCAGGCCTCTTCCTGCAAAAGCCGCAGCCCCGCCAGCATCGCCCGCTCGCCCGAAAAAAGGTCATACTGCCGCGCGCCGTGATAGATTTCCGCCGCCTGCGCCGGTACAAAATCAGAAATATTCTCCCCGCGCGAAAGCCTTTCCCGAAGACTCGTCGCCGACGGGTTCTCAAGCTCCGCCTCCCGCGCGTGATAGTCCCCCTCGCGCAAAAGTGCGAGCGGCCGCAAACGGCTTCCCGTCTGCAAAATCGCCTTGCAGTATTCAAGCGCCAAAATGTCGTTCGGCCGCTCCAGCACGCCGCCGTCAAATCCCAGCGATATGAGCGCCCGCTGCCGCGCCGCGGGGTAGCTCACGCCGGTATTTAAAATGTCCCGCAGCGCCGCGTCATACGCCGGATCGCACATGACCCTTGCCGCCGTCAGGATTTCCACTCCGTCCCCGCTCTCGCAGCCAAAGGCCAGCGTGTCGACCGCGCCGAGCCTTGAGAAAATCTCCACACCCCCGCGCGCGAACCCTTCCGCCGAGGAAAGCGCCTTGGTGACCGGCAGCTCCAGAACGAGGTTCGCCCCCGCCAGAACCGCCGCCTGCGCGCGCACGCGCTTATCAAACACGGCCGGTTCTCCGCGCTGCACGAAGTTCCCGCTCATCAGGCACACAACCGCGGTATCCTCTCCCAGCGCCGCGCGAATCTGCCGCAGCTGCTTCTCATGCCCCCTGTGAAACGGGTTATATTCACAGATCACGCCGCAAATTCGCATGCGATTTCCTCCGTTTTCAAAAAAATCCGCAAAAGCCCTTGTTTCCCTCTGGCTTTTATTGTATGATATGCAATAGTGACTGCGCCATCTGGTGCGCAAAACCATTTTATCATGGTTTCAAAAATAATGAAAGATACAGGAGTGAATCTACCATGAACATTCTGGTCATCAACGCGGGCAGCTCGAGCCTGAAGTATCAGCTGATGAATCCCGCCACCGGCGACGTTACCGCAAAGGGTCTTTGCGAGCGTATCGGCCTTGACGGACGGCTGACTCACAAGGTTCCCGCAACCGGTAAGAAGGTGGAGAAGGACATTCCCATGCCCACTCACAAGGAAGCCATCGAGGCTGTCATGGCCATTCTCGTTGACCCCGAGGACGGCGTTATCAAGTCCGTTGACGAGATCGACGCGGTCGGCCATCGCGTGCTCCATGGCGGCGACAAGTTTGTTGCCTCCTGCCTCATCGACGAGGCCTGCAAGCAGGCCATCCGCGACTGCATCCCCCTCGGCCCGCTCCACAACCCCGCCAACCTCATGGGTATCGAAGCCTGTGAGAAGGCCATGCCGGGCAAGCCCCAGGTTGCCGTATTCGACACCGCGTTCCATATGACCATGCCCCCGAAAGCCTACCGCTATGCCATCCCCACCAAGTACTACACCGACGACCATCTGCGCCGCTACGGCTTCCACGGCACCTCCCACCGCTTCGTCTCCAAGCGCTGCATTGAGCTCATGGGCGGCGTAGAGAACGCGCACCGCGTCATCGTCTGCCACCTCGGCAACGGTTCTTCCCTCTCCGCGGTGAAAGACGGCAAGTGCCAGGATACCTCCATGGGCCTTTCCCCTCTGGCCGGCGTTCCTATGGGCACCCGCGCGGGCGACATCGACACCTGCGTCGCACAGTTCATCATGAACAAGTATAACATGTCTGCCGACGAATGCCTGACCATGCTCAACAAGAAGTCCGGCGTTCTGGCGCTGTCTGACGGTGTGTCCTCCGACTTCCGTGATCTCGACGCCGCCGCCGAACAGGGCAATCAGGCCGCGCAGCTGGCGCTCGATAAGTTCGCCTATGAAGTCAGAAAGTACATCGGCGCTTATGCCGCCGCTCTCGAAGGCCTCGACTGCCTCGTCTTCACGGCCGGTGTCGGCGAGAACTCCGCAACGATGCGTGCCTCCATCTGCGAGGGTCTCGAGTACCTTGGCATCAAGATCGATCCCGAGAAGAACAAGACCCGCGGCGAAGAAGCCATCATCTCCACGCCCGACTCCAAAGTCACCGTTTGGGTCATCCCGACCAACGAGGAGCTCATGATCGCGCAGGATACCGCAGCGCTCTGCAAATAATTCATCCGAGCCATAAAAGGAGCCTCCCGGAACACCCGGGAGGCTCCTTTCCTTATAAATACGTCTTACAGCATCCCGGTCGTGCGGGGGATGAACGTACCTGCCGCGCCGATCTTCACCTCACCGTGTTCGACGGCAAGCTTGCCGCGCAGATAAACCTGCGCAATCGAGCCGCGCGTGCGCATGCCCTCATAGGGCGTGTACTCTGCTTTGGAGATCATGTCTTCGCCCTTGATCGTCGTGTCGGCCTCCGGGTCATAGACCACGATGTCCGCGTCGCTGCCGGCTAAAATCGCACCCTTTCTCGGCCACGCGCCATAGAGCTTCGCGGGATTCTCGCTCAGGACCTCGGCCATCTTCTCTTTCGTGATTTTACCGGCTGCCACGCCGAAGGTATAAAGCAGCACGCCCCTTGTCTCCACGCCAGGAAGACCGCCGGGAATCTTTGTGAAGTCTCCCCTGCCTGCTTCCTTCTGCTCGAGCGTAAAGCTGCAATGGTCGGTCGAGACGGTCTGGATCGCGCCGTTATAAAGTCCCTTCCAGAGCGCGTTCTGGTCGTCCTTTGTCCGGAGCGGAGGCGCGCAGATGTACCCCGCCGCCTTGCGGAAATCCGCTTCATAATAACCGGATTCGTCCAGCGTCAGATAGTGCGGGCAGGTTTCCACATAGACCTTCTGTCCCCTTGCTCTCGCGGCCATGACCTCAGCCAGCGCCTCCTTCGTGCTCAAATGGACGATCACGACCGGCGTATCTGCCACCTCGCAGATGCGAAGCAGATGCGCCACTGCCTCTGCCTCCGTCGCGTTCGGGCGGCACTCGGGATGCGAGCCCGGTGCAAGCTTCCCATCCGCCTTATGCTGCTCAATGAGCGCGTCGATCACGCCCGCGTTTTCGCAGTGCACGCCTGCAATGCCGCCGTATTTTTTGATCTCCTCCAATGCGTAGAACAGGTCCTTGTCGCCGATCATCATCGCCGGATACGTCATGTACATCTTGAACGAGGAGATACCCTGCTCGAACATCTTGGGGACTTCGGCGCGGATAGACTCGTTCCAGTCGTCGATCGTCATGTGGAAGCTGTAGTCGCAGCTCGACCGTCCGTCAGCCTTCTTGTGCCAGAGGTCGAGGCCGTATTGGAGGCTCTCTCCCTTGTTCGGGCAGGCGAAATCGATGACCATCGTCGTGCCGCCGCGAATGGCGCTGCGCGTGCCGGTGTCAAAGTTGTCCGCCGTCGTCGTATTGCACACATCGAGGTCAAAATGCGTGTGTGCATCGATAAAACCCGGGAACAGAAGTTTTCCCGTCACATCGACCACATTTGCGTCTGCGCACAAGATATGCTCCGCGACCTGCTCGATCTTCTCGCCGTCTACCAGCACGTCCAGCTGCGCCGAGCCGCCGCCGGACACCACGATACCGCCCTTGAGTAAAGTTTTCATAGTCGTCTTCCTTTTCCTGCGCCGGTGCAAGCACCGGGAATTTAAATTTTATAGGCTACGCCCAACAGCCTATGGCCGTTTTCTGTATTTTATCACAAATACGCGCCGTTTGGCAGACCTTGATTTCACAAAATCGCGCCCGTTTTTTCTGCCAAAATGCCAGTCGTTCGCCGCTGCCGGATTTATTTAAAAATTTCAAAGAAAACACTTGCAATTTCCGCCGCAATCTGTTAGAATAATTCCTGCCGATGGGGGTATAGCTCAGCTGGGAGCCCGGTTGAAGCGGTAAACAACCCCCGCACTAATTGAATAAGAAATTACTCAGCGCACCCCTTATACGGGGGTATAGCTCAGCTGGGAGAGCGCTTGACTGGCAGTCAAGAGGTCAGCGGTTCGATCCCGCTTATCTCCACCAATCGGGTGCGCTGAGTATTCTTAATAAATGCTTGCTTTGAAAAAAGCAAGTTTTTTGTTTTATGTCCGCTTCCCTTTTGAAGCGGGCTTTTTTTATGCGGCGATTGCCGAAATGTCCAGTCCAGCGCTGAACTGCTCAAAGTCAATGTTGAAGTCGATATGCAGCCGATAGTCCCGATACACCTCCACACGCCGGATCAGGCAGCTCACAATCATTTTCTTTGACTCCATGCTGGCGCTGTCGTACATATCCGCCCATGAGATAATGTCATCGTACTGAGCGTTTAAGGCATCCAGCATGACCTGCCCCTCATCGTAGGCCGCCTGCGCCGCCTCCATAGTGTGCTGAACTTCGAGACATTTTGTCTCACAGTCAGAAATCAAAGAACCAAGCAAATCCTGCGAAAAAGCACTTTCGCCCCGGAGAGATTTAATGACCTCTGCCCGGAGCGTATCAAGCTCGGCGGCGGCCTTGGCGTAGTCTGATTTTGCACTTTTGAGAAGCGTTTTCCGTTCTTCCATCTTTTCACGATAACGAATATTGACGATCTCGCTTTTGGGGATCGCTTTCATCCGCTCAAAGATCTGCCGCACCACCTTATCAATGATACCGTCAAGTATATGCGCCGTGTAGCCCGTTTGCCCGTCACACTCGGTTTGCTTGCGTGTCTTGCCGTAGCAGATATACCGCACACGCTTTACAATGCGGTGAGCATCTTCCTTGCACGGATAAGCCTTGCCGTTGGTGGTGAGCGCCAGCCGAGAGCCACAATGCCCGCAAAAGACATTCCCGGCCAGCAAGGACTGACCACGGGTATTCAGCGGTACACGCCGTTCCTGTTCGGCGGAGTTGGCACGGGAGGTACGAATGTGTTGTGCGGCCTCGAATAGCTCCGGCGTTATGATTTGCAAGTGAGGCAGCGTTTGGGAGCGGCTTTCGCCGCTGCGAAGCACCCCGGTATATGTCAGATTGCAAATGATACCCCGGATGCTGGCGTGATGCCACATTTTACCCGTTCTCGCCCGATAGCCGAGGTTATTTAAGTAGGTGGCGATCCGTTGAGCACCGAAACCCTCATGCACATACTTGTCAAAGATAATCCGTACCACAGCAGCCTCGGCCTCGTTGACAGCCAGCTCAAAAACTTCGTGCTTGCGTTTATTGAAGCGTCCGCTCTTTACAAGGTCATACCCATAAGGAGCAAGACCGCCCTTGAAACCGCCATCCTCGACGAGCTGGCCAAGAGCGGTTTTTGTGCGAATTGAAGTCTTTTCGCTTTCGCCGTCAGCCTGCCAAAAGCGGATGTAGTTGGTGAGTTTGTCCGTGTGATTATCAAAACGCTGCTCACCCTCCTGCGTACTCCAGACCCGGATGCCGTTCTTAACAAACCATTCCACCACGAAAGGCGTTTCGTCAGCGATACGCCCGATGCGGTCAAACATAAACACAAGCAGAATATCGAATTTTCCCTGTTTGGCTCGTTCCTTGATAATTTGCAGCTTGTCCCGGTTTTCGGCTCTAACCTTATGCCCGGACACGCCGTCCTCCTGTTCCTCGTGAACAATCGTCCAGCCCATTTTTTCACAGAAGCGATGGCACTCTCTGCGCTGCATGGGAATGTCGGCTTGGCTTTTGTCGTTGTAGTCCACCTGCTTGTCGGTGGACACGCGGTATAGGCAATCAACTCGATTACCTGTCATCAGTCTGTTTTCCATCATATTGATCCGTCCTTTCATTTGTCGATGGGTCAATGAAAAAACGCAATCAATACGCGGGGAATATGAAGTTTTCAAGGTACATAGGGACTACCCCCACTATTATTATCCCTCTGTTCGGGAGGGATTGCAAGGATGTCGCCGGAGCTATTTTTTGCCGTATTGTTGGCAAAGGAAGATAGTAAAATCTGCTTTACATGATGGAGCGCTGCCGCATTTTTGCAGTCTGCAAAGCTGGCGGTGATGGCGTAGCCATTCACAGCAAATGCGGTGTGTTGTTTTCTCTGCTGCATAAAGACCTCCTTTTCAATTCTCGGCAACAGGGAAAGGCCAGTGCCTCATAAAAGCGCTGGCCTGCGGCTTATGACCTTGGGACGAAATGTCCCAAGGTATTTTTGAAAGGTGGGAGCGCCGCACCCGCTCCCGTTGGCCTGTCATAAGACAGCTCATATTCAATGCGGCGCTCCCTCACAGCGGATAGCGACGATCCGTCACGGAGCATCAACTACCTTGCTGCGGAGAGGTTGAAACTACCTCTCATATACCAAGGACAAAAAT
>CDZT01063751.1_pt1 | contig 57897 bp, 54 predicted proteins | sample 557531 | NCBI WGS metagenome assembly CDZT01 (sample SAMEA3182066, study PRJEB8094) | gut metagenome | biome: human; feature: gut; material: Stool; isolation source: human stools | place: Canada | collected 2013-03-05
TGGGGATGGCCATTATTTCATATCTCAAAGATGGACGTCCCCAGTCATCGTCGAACTTCATTTTCCTTCGTCACACTGCTCCATATGACCCTTTGGATTACCACAACAACTTTAATCCAGAGCTTCGGAAGTATATGCGCAGAGCAGGAATTACCGTGCCGAAAGAAGGACATGCGGGTGTTCATACGTTTCGACATTCGTTTGCCACAAATCTGCTTAAGGACGAAGCATCGCTTCAGGACATATCTCAAATATTGGGGCACAGCGACATCAACGTAACAGAAACATATCTGCGAGTTGATATTGAGCAACTTCGCCTGTGTTCGCTGGATTTGGAGGTGCTGTAATGAAGCAATTTCACTTTTTGAGCAATCTTTCGACATTGATGGAGCTATACCTGACAACTCGAAATGAAGAAGGCTATCTTCCAGATCACTACGGATACTATCTGCAGGAGCTTGATTGTCTATCTAAGGCTATGCAAAATGAGTCGTTTGTAACAAGGGAACTCGTTGAAGCATGGGACTCAGCGAAACCATATCTCTCAAACCGTACAAAGATACAGCGACATAATACCATTCGTAAATTTGCAGCCTTTGCTTTCGCTAACGATGGTATATCTTATGTCCCGGATACAAGTAAGCTGAAAGGCAACTCCACATTTGTCCCGCATATTTTTACCGTCGACGAGATATCCCGCATATTAAATGCTGCCGATAATCTACCATACAGAAAAAATGCACCCACGAGACATCTGGTAATCCCGGCTGTCATTAGGCTGCTGTATTCCTGCGGTTTGCGCGTTAATGAAGCGTTAAGGCTAAGAACTACTGATGTTGATCTGGAATCCGGTGTGATTTCAATTTTTAACGGAAAAGGCGGAAAAGATCGACTTGTCCCCATTCACAGCAGCCTTTCTGAGTATTTAAGAGAATACACAGGAAAATTGCTGTTGGACAGAGAATGGTTTTTCCCATCTGCCAGTGGACACTATTCCAGTAACACGATTTACGAAAATTTCCGCGAACTTCTTTTTATGAGCCATATTCACCATACTGGGAATGGACCTCGTGTTCACGATTTTCGACACACTTTTGCAGTTCACACGTTAGAAAAACAACTTGCAGAAGGATACGATCCAATGATTATTGTTCCAAGGTTGGCGGCATATCTGGGACACAAAAGCTACCGGGAGACATGCTGGTATATTCATCTGACAATTGCTTCATTTCCGGAACTGGCACAAAAGCTTGATTCTGCATTTGCAGGAATTATCCCTGTCATTGGAGGTGAGATAATTGAAGAAGACTGATTTCACAAAAGCACTGACTTCTTACTTTTCAACCTATCTCCCCGAAACTTGCGGCGTCAGCCCCAACACGTGCAATTCCTACCGTGACGCATTTAAACTTCTTCTTTTATATTTTCAAGAAGAAAAAGGAGTACCGGCGAACAGTATTGAGCTACGGATGCTGAACCGAAATCTCGCTTCCGATTTCCTGGATTGGCTGGAAGCGCAAAGAAAAGTGTCTGTTACAACCCGAAACCAAAGGCTTGCCGCAATGAAGGCATTTGCGCATTATGTTCAGTACAGAAATCCGGAATATCTTGAAAACTGTACGGACATCATTGCTATGCGTCCCAAAAAACATGAAAAGCCAGTCATACCATTTCTGACAGAAGAAGAACTTAAAGCTTTGCTTACCCAACCAGATCCATCTACGCGGCACGGTCTTAGGGACCTAACACTACTTTCCCTGCTATATGATTCCGGTGCGCGAGTCCAAGAGATCACGGATCTAAAACTTAAGGATATCCGATTGACCAATCCTGCCATGGCTACATTGACAGGAAAAGGTAGAAAAGCTCGCCAAGTACCGCTAATGAAAGAAACGTGCAAGCTCTTAGATGCTTATATTCGGAACTTCAATCTGAATTCCGAACCGCTGACATCGCCGCTGTTCTTTAACCAAAAGGGGCAGGCGCTTTCACGGTATGGGATTACTTATATTCTCAAAAAATACGTTTCTCAAGCTGAATTGGACAGCGATACGAGAAAAATCTCTCCTCATGTTTTACGCCATACTAAGGCAATGCATTTGCTGCGGGCTGGTGTGAACATGATTTATATTCGTGATTTCTTAGGTCACGTCGATATTTCTACCACTGAGGTTTACGCTCGGATTGATGCCGAAATGAAACGAAAAGTTTTTGAGGAAAAAGTGCCTAATTTTACACCAAACACTACTATGCCTTGGGAGGAGGACAAAGATTTATTACAATGGCTAACAAAATTTGGAAAGAAGTCTTTCTGATTATGTGTAGTAGTTCAAGGAAAAACGCCCGGAATACCGAGCGTTTTTCTCTATCTCTACGCATAACTGATGACTACGCATTACAGACGAGCGCCACCGGGTCATCGAAGGGGTAAACTGCCTGAATGGTGCCGCCTACCAGTTCCTGCATGGCAAAAAGAGTGTGGTCGATCTCCTGCACTTCAGGCATTTCCATGGGGCGCACCACAAGGACTTTCATTTTTTCTGTGCTGATATGGGTTCCTCCTTCTTCAAAAGAAAAGCGGCAGCGACAGATTCCTCTGCCGTTGCCGCAAATGGTGATTCTTATTCTTTTTTGGATGCCAGCGTCCGGGTCTTCAGCAGGGCATTCTCCAACGTCCGATGATCTTCATGCTCCGGCCACCATTGGGGGCGCAGGAATCCCAGCGCCGCAGCCGCCCATTCATAATCGGCCCGTTCCAGTGCGCCGCCCAGCAGTCCCTGCCGGAATTTCCGGTGCCGTTCCCGCACGGCCGGGTCCACGCTATCCCGGTCCAGATACAGTTCCAGAAAACCGCCGAGGACAGCGGCTTCCTCCATCGTGTAAAACATATCCGCACCCCTTTCACAAACAGGGGATATTGTAACACACGCGGCGGAAATTGCAAACAGGCTATTTCTTTCTGCTGCGGCAGAGCCATTACCGTTCCGGCTCTTTGCGTCGTTCCGATTTCTTATTTCTCGGCTTATCCAGCTTTCCGGAGAACACCTCGTCAACGGTCCTGTCCCACGCAGCCTGTAATGACTCCACCGGCAGGCCGTTGGCTTCAAAGCCCCGCTGGATCACGCGGTAATAATACGGGGACGGCAGTGCAGGCTGGCGGCAATACGGCTCCGCCATGATATAGACCATGACGGGGATCTCTGCACCGGCCGCGTCTTTAACAGTCACGGTTTCTTTCGTGTAGTGGCGTGGATACCCCTCATACCGATCCAGAGACTGTTCACAGTTTGGCGTGATCTTCCACACCAGTCCGTGGACAGTACTGCCTTTTTTCGGTGCAACGGTAGCGAAGCCGCTGCCGCGGAACCGCAGTTCGTAGTTTTCCAGCCTGACCGGCCCCACGATCTCGGCGTCCGGACAGCGCTGCGCCATCTGCTCCAGATCAAGGTTGCTGCCGTAGGCAAAATACAGGTTTTCCTCCACGTCACACCTCCAGCAGCTTCAGAGCGCCAAAGCGTTCAAGATGACGGAGCAGGTCTGCCGCCTGTGTCTCCGCATCGCCATCCGGCAGCGGACAGTCCATTCCCGTGGTGCGGATGACATTATTCTGTACAAACCAGATGTAGGTCTCCACATCCGGGAACTCTGTGGGATCAAAGCTGAGATCCCGAAGCTGTTCCATGATCCCGGCTGCGGTCCCTTCGTACACGGTATCTTCAATTTGAATCTTCAAAGGCTTCACCTCTCCATTTCTCTGGATTTTTTCTTTTTTTGATTGACTGTATAGCTGTCCTTATCGAAACGCCACGCCCGATCACCGTCCAGATTTGCCAACAGGTGGTCACGGGTATGCTTGAATTCCTCGCCGTTGAGCCCCAACCGCACCAACCAGACCCGGAAGGTGAACAGTTCATTGTCGCTGTGGGTCTTGCGCATGACCGTGCTGCGCTGGGCGATAGCCTGGGCGGAGATCGCGAGGCACAGATTCACATAGGCGGCAACTTTTCCCGCATGGAGTGTGGAATTGAAACAGCGCCACTCCACCGTCCCCCGGTAAAAGACCGAATGCAGATTCAGTGCGTAATAGCGGGTCCAGTTATAATGGTCTGCGCTGCCGTTATCTCCCTCATACCAGATATTCTCCAGCTGCGTCAGATCCCTTGTTTCATCCGACGAGAGCCTGCGTGCCTGCTTCAGCATGGGTTCCCGCACCTTCTGACACCAGCGGGACGCCCGGCTTTCATTGACCTGCAGCGCTTTGAACAGAATATCCTCCTTGGAGTACATGATGCCGATGAGGTTTTTCAGACTCTGCCGGTTATGATTGGCTGCGTCCACATGGACATGGATGCCGCAGGAGCTGTTGGCCCTGGCTCCTGCGTGGCGTACCTGCCGGACACACTCCTGCAGCTTGGGCAGTTCCGCATAGGTGAGCTTTGGCGTTACCATCTCCACGCGGTATCTGTAGTCACCCGTTGCACGATAGCCGCTGCCGATCTTCTGCTCCCCGTGGATGCTGGAGTCACTCATGACCGTCCACTCTTTGCCGTCCCGATCCGTCACACACCATTTATCGTAAGCGCCGCCCACATAGCGGGCGTCCGTTGCAAAATACGCGGCCAGCGCTGTTGCCGCCTGTTCACGGGTGATGCCGGTCATTTCAACTTCCACGCCGAAGCACTGGTCCTTCAGCCCGATCATGCGGCAGCACCGGCTTTCAGTTCCGCATCCACCTCCCGGATACGGCGCCCGATGGCTTCAATGACATTGGCGGTGACGCTGTTGCCTGCCTGCTTATACGCCTGTGCATCAGACTGGATGGCGAGGATGCGGTCGATCTGCCACTCATCGAAGCCCTGCAGCCGCAGACACTCCCGCGGCATCAGACGCCGAATGCGTCCGCCACGTTCCACGATGCCCTGGATGCAGCTCGTCTCCAATGTATGGGCGATATCCTGTCCCACACGACCACGGCGGGTATTGCTCCCGGAAAAGCCGAGATCGACGCTGTCACCGGGATTCGCCTCTTTATAGCCTTTTTTCGTGGCTTCCTTGATGAGCAGAACGCCGGAACGTTCTGCTCTATGATTGGACAGCGTTGTCTGTCCATAACGGGCAGTGAGGCAGCGGGCGGCCTCCGTTTGTCTCGCCTCCCCGGCACATAGATCCACAAAGGGTCTGTCCTGCGGAATGATATACAATCCTGTTTTGCCGCCCACACCTCCAGCGCCGGCAGTCTGCGTGCAGGCTATTCCGTCTGCGTCGTAGACACGGGAGCCTTGCGAGCCTCCGAGGACTTGTATAAGAGCTTTTCCACCTGTGCCGAAGACAGGAAATATTTTTCCGGCGCATCGGGGATCAAGATAGCAGATAAGGAACAGCCGCCTTCTGGATTGCGGGACTCCAAAATGTTTGCTGTTAAGCACCATCCATTCCACGCGGTACCCCAGGTCATTAAGCGTGGCGAGGATGACAGAAAACGTCCGGCCTTTGTCATGCGACAGCAGTCCCGGAACGTTTTCGAGCAGAAGATACGAAGGTCGTTTGGATTGAGCCAATCGGGCAATTTCAAAGAAGAGAGTGCCGCGGGTGTCGTCAAAGCCCTTTCTTCTGCCAGCGATTGAAAATGTCTGACAAGGGAATCCTCCGCACAGGAGGTCGAAGTCCGGCAGGTCTGCGGGGTCGATTTTTGTGGCATCGTGATAATATCGTTCCTCCTTTCCCGGCTCATAAATGGCCTCATAGCTGGCATTGGCATATTTGTCGATCTCGCAGTGTCCTACACACCGGAAACCGCCCGCGCGGGTCAATCCCGTGCGGAAGCCGCCGATGCCGGCGAACATATCAAAATATCGGATCAGGTCATCTCATCTCCTTCCTGCAGGGCAAGCAAAAAGCCGAGGACGCTTTCATCTACATCCCCGGCTCTGCCGCTATCCTGCGCTTCTTCTTTGGTGAGCTGCACTCCCCGCAGTTCCTGCCGGATGGTCTGGCGAACGGCATCCAGCAATTCCTGCTGCCCTTTATACTCACAGACCATGCGGCAGACTGCGGCGGTGCGCTGTCCTGCGGGGATCTCCGTCAGCTTCTTCCACGCCCTGCGCTGTATGGGTGAGGACATGGAAAAGGACAGATTGATTCGCTTTTTGTTACTGCTCATCGTTCTTTGTGAGCCGCTCTGCCAGCCGCTCATAGCCTTTGGCGTTGAGGGACACATCGTCAAGGATGACTGGACGGCAAAGGCCGTCCGCAGCGGATACATTCCGCTTCAGCAGCGCCGCGCCGCCGCCCAGAAAAACAGCAGGCATGGCGCGGGTATCCAGTCCGCTCTCCGTAATGGCGGAGAGCAGACGATGGACATAGGCGTCTGCCTGCCGGTCAATAATTTTTCTGGCATCCTCGTTGATATGGACAGCATCGCCGCGCAGCACGCTTTCCATCTGTGCCGCCGTCATAGACAGGCCCAGTGCGCGGCGGATCTGCTCACCGATCTCATCCAGACAGCGGATCATGCCAAGTTCCAGACTGCGGCAGGTCGATGCATTGGGAATACGGTTGTCCAGGCGCATCAGATCCACTGTCCATCCGCCAATATCCGCCACGATCACAGAAGGCTCATCCAGCAGGATGCTCTGGGTCAAGACTGCGGCATAACCTTGCGGGAACAGGGACACCTTGCGGATGGCGATGGAGTATTCCTGTCCTTCATAGCGGAAATTTACCGTTTTCCCATCCCGGAGCAGATACTCCCGGAATGCGTTTTTCTCCCGTCCAAAGCTGGTAAGGGGCAGTCCGGCTGCCAGATGGATCTCTGTCGCAGGCTCCGCATGACGGAAGGAGAGCTCCTTTGCGATAGCGGCCAGCGTGAGGAGGTAATAATCCTCTGTTTGCGTTTTGTTCTTCTGCAGCGCCTGACGCCCGCTGCCCACCACATAGAATTTTCCGCTGTATTCCAGCACGTCCTTCAGCGTATATGGCTCATGCTCATATGCCACCAGACCGGAGGGGAACGAGAAATGGGCCGTTTTCATAGCGGCATAGCCGTGGTCAACACCAACAATCATGGACTCGCTCATCTTGCCTCACCTCCACGGCTGCGTTTCTTCTTATTTGATGTCTGGTGCCGGTCATAGTCCTTTCCGGCATGGATAAGATCCCGAATCTCCTTCAGCTGCAGATTCCAGCGTGTTTGACCGTCCCACTCCGGATGCTTCGCACAGAGCCGGGGCAGATATTTCTTCAGATCCGCGCCCTCTCTGGGAAACTCGATGCCGTCCTTATAGACGATATCCTGTTCCAGCTTCATCAAAAGCGCTTCATATGCGCTCCAATCTGTCTGATCATAGGCGCTTTTCCCGGTGAGCTGCTCGTAGGCATAGTCCCCGACATAGCTCAACTGCTCAAAGCAGCAATCGCCGTAGGGAACGACATCCGCAAGGCTGTCCGGGTCTGCCAACGCGGCAAAATAGACTTCGCGCCCCTGCGCGATGAGCCAGGCGCGGAAGTCGATAAAACCGTCATCGCTGCAGCCGTATTCCTTCATGATCCCTGCCGCGTCCCACAAGCCGAACTTGTCCGCGAGATCTTCATAGACGTGGATGATGTCGTGAAAATTCTGCGCCTGCGCGTGGCCCATAGAAACCAGCCGGTCTTTCAGATAGGCCAGCATAGCGTCCATATCCTGCCCGCAGGCGTTTTTTGCCTCATGGATCAGGTCCCAGAAGGATTCTTTGTTGATCTCTGTGATCGGTTCCTTCACATTCTTCATCTCCTTCCCAATACGTTTTTTGATGTGCGCTGCTGCACCCGCGCAGATCTTCTGATAAAACGCGCGATACTCCGGTGAGGTCTTATCCACTTCACCGAGAATCGCCCGCTCATAGGGCGTGCCGGGGACGATCTCCCAGGTAACGGTCCCAAAGTATGCCGCTTCCAGATACCGCAGCAGCGTGTGTCCGTCTGCCATCTCAAACATTCCATGGTTATCCTCATAGGGAAATTCTTCATAGACCTTGAGTCCGGCGACTTCTTCCGCGGCGGCATACAGCGAGAAACCGTCTGCGTCCAGCGTCGGCGCAAGCTGCGCGTACTGTTCCTCCAGGGATAGCATTTTGTCATGCTGCTCCATCTGACCGCTCCTTTCTTACCCAACCCATAAAGCGCTCCAAAAGGTGAACCCGTCCGCGCACCTTCCCGGCAGACACATCCAGTCCATTCATCTGCGCCTGAATGCGGCGCTGAATGGCTTTCAGCTTCTGCGGGTCATTGCAGCAGTCTACGATGACATACTCGCCGCCGCTGGTGGAGAGGATTTCCCGCTTGCCGTTCTCGTCCCGGATGCCGGACAGGAGACGCTGTCCCAGTCGTTTCCGGTAGGCGTCCTGGAGCGCGTCCATATCTCCGCAGACATCATGCTTTTTCAGGATCTCCGCGATCTCACAGGAAGTGATCTTCGTTTCGGCAGACAGCTTTTGCAAAATCTCCGCCTGCGCGTCAGGCGGGATTCCCGTCCGGCTGGGCATCGTTTTCTTCACTTTCTGCATCGGTACACCTCCAATCCGCAGGCAGGATCTTCTGCTCGATGATATCCGCAATCGTCCGGAACACCTCCGCCAGCTCGCGGGATTCCTTTACGGTATCCCGCATTTCCTCCGGGGTCATCCGCGTCCCGTCCGTCCAGCAGCGGATATTTTCTTCGGACGGCGTCAGCAGGACGGCTTTTTCATACGCTTTGCAGAAAAGCGCCGCGATTTTTCCTTTCCGGTCGATCTCAGCGTCCTGCTTTTTCAGTTCTTTTTTTGCTTTTTCGTATTCCAGCGCTTCGGCGGCCGCCTGCTCCCGCTGCTCTTCCGGAAGGTCCTGAAGCTGCCGGGTCAGGTCATAACCCTTGTTGATGGACAGTTCCTTCTTATCCAGAGCCTCCTTGATGACCTCCGGGGCGTTCTCATCGATCTGCATGACCTTGCCCATGGTGCGCTCACCCAGGCCGACTGCTTCTGCCAGCTCCTTGCGGGTGTCCACAGTATCGGAACTTTCCGGCAATGTTGCCGAAAGGTCTGTGCGTGTCCCTTGGTTTGCCCTGGCTTTCGCCTCGATCTCCGGCTTCAGCTTCAGCGCGATCTTGCCCAGCTCCCACTTTTCCAGATTGCGGCGTCCCTTCTGGGTATCCAGCGCCCACTGCTTGGCTTCCAGCAGATCCTCGAAGGAGAATACCGCCATCGTATAGGGCAGGCCATGCTTTTCGCACAGTGCCTGACGGTTATGCCCGTCCACGATCACCATGTCCTCATTGACGATGATGGGGGAGTAACAGCCGTTTCGCAGCAGATCCTCTTCCAGAGCGGCAGACTGCTCCGCGCTCAAAGGCGGGAGCAGTTCGGCCATCTCCGGCAGGATCACAGGACTGCGCTCTGCGCTGGTGTATGTGATCCCGGTGTTTTTCATCAGGCGGCGTCCTCACTGGCGGACATATCCTCCACCGCCTGTGCCGCGTCCTCCGCCTTGCGGGGAGACAGGAATTCCACATCGCTGGCTTTGATGAGGAAACCGGGCTGGCGCTGGGGATCGTCCACGAAGGTGATGGTCTCGAAATCACCGGCAGCCGCCAGCTTACAGCCCTTCCACGCAAACGCCGCACAGCGCTCGGCCAGAGGGCCGCGCACCTTGATGGAGATGAAATCGGTGAGCTTGTTGCCGTCCTTATCCTTATAGCGGCGGTCCGAAGCGATACGCAGGATGGCGTAGGGTTTGCCGGTATTCTCGTTCATCTTCAGTTCCACATCGTGGGTCAGATTGCCAATGGCAGTGATTTTCAGCATATTCAGTGCTCCTTTTTTTAATGGTTAGGTTTAGTTAAAAAGTGCGGGTGGTCTGATAGCAGACCACCCGCAGGGGGATACAATTTACTTGCTCCAGCTTTCGTTCTCGCCCAGCACGGCGGTGTGGGCGTTGGCAGCTTCCATGACGGCGTAATACGCCCAATGCTTGCGGCTCACATCCGGGAAGGTGTTGAGCTTGCGGAGGTTGTCCGCAATGTAGTCCTCATCCGCTTCGCGTCCCAGCAGGCGGTTGACAATGGTGACGACCTCAGCGCGGTTGATCTCGCGGTCTGCGTGGAACGAGCCGTCCCCGTAGCCGTTGATCCAGCCGTGGAGCGCGGCGTACTTGATGTATTCTGCCGCCCAATAGCCGGAAGAAACATCGTTGAAGCCACTGAACTGCTCCATGATCTCAGCGTCGCCATCACCGTACACATCAAAGAAACGGACAGCCATCGTGGTAAACTCAGCACGGGTAATGGCATCGTTGGGGGCAAAGATGGTCTTGCTCTTACCGTAGGTAATGCCGTTGTTGCTCAGATATTTCACATAGCCGCTATACCAGGCATGGGCGGGAATATCCGTGAACTTGGTATTTGCCGCCGTGGAAATAGTATCGCCGTTCTTCTCGGCAAGCAGACGGGCGAAGATAGCGGCGGCTTCACTGCGGGTCATGCTGCGGCTGGGGCCGAATGTGCCGTCCGTGTAGCCGACGATGTAAACGCCGTGGCGCTCGGTCTGCTCCACTTCGGGGACGGTCAGTTCGCCGTTTTTGTCGGTCTTGCCTGCGGCAGACTGACCCAGATCACCCTTGACCGCAACATTTTTGCCCTGCTGGGGAGCCTTCTTGTGGTCGGTCACGATGACCGTCACCTGATGCTTGGCGTCCAGATCTGTGCCGTCCGGCAGCTTCACCGTGATATTGCCGGTCTTGCCGATGGACACTGCACTGCCGGAGATGGGGCGCTTCGTGTCCGTGCGGATGACCTTGACGGTCAGCGTCCAGCGGTCGCCGTCCGCGTCCTCATAGCCAGTAGTGACCTTGCCGTCCTCGTTGGTCTTACCGCTGCCGGTGGGGACGGTGATCTGACCTGCCTTGTCGGTCTTGCCGGAGGCGTAGTTGTCATTCTTATCCGTGACAGCGATGCTCATGTCCGGCACAGCGGACTTGTCCTTGACAAGCTGCACGGTCACGGTGGTCTGATCGGCGTAGTCCAGCAGGCGGCTGTTGGGCAGGCGGATGGAGATGCTGTTGTCCTTATGGAGCGCAACTGCGGCGTTTGCCACAGGATTTTTGGTGTCGGTATCGGTGACGGTCACAAGGTAGCCGCCTACAACGGCTTCACCCTTACTGTCCGTGGTGGCGCTGTTGTAGATCTTTTCAATGGGCTGCGTCTCCAGCTTTTCACCGCACACGGTACACTCCTTGTGCTTGCTGCCCTCGGAATCGGTGGTAGGCTCCTTGTCGATGATCCAGTCGCCGGGTTTATGACCGACAGGCTCGGTGTAATCGGTCTTGTTTGTATCGCCGCAACGGGTGCAGGTGTTGGTGGTGTAACCCATCTCCGTGCAGGTGGGTGCGGTCACTTCGGACTTGTAATCGTGTCCCAGCGCGTTTTTCAGCACCGCGCCACATTTGGTACAGAGCTGCGGCTGGGTGCAGGTGGCATCATTGCCAGGAACATGACCTGCCGCCTCGTTGCCCTCGATGCGGTGATAGCCGCAGCGGGTGCAGCGGTATTCCATGACCCCCTCGCCGGTGCAGGTGGCGTTGGTAACAAGGGTTCCCTTATCCCAGCTATGACCAAGCGCGTCGGTGTAGTCTGTGACGAAGCTGCTGCCGCAGCCGTCACAGCGGTGGATGGTCTTGCCGCCGTTTTCGCAGGTAGCGGCGATGACATGGGATTCGTAATTGTGAGGCAGCGCCGCCGTGATGTCCTCAATGTGACGATCCCCACAGACGGAGCACTCGCGGACGGTATAACCGGGGCTGGTACAGGTGGCAGCCACGGTATAGACCTCATAGCTGTGTTCGCCCTTGGGCGTGGCGGTCTGCTTCATCTGTCCGCAGCGGGCGCACAGCTCCAGCTGCTTGCCGTCTGCTTCGCAGGTGGCGTCACGGATGACGATGCTCTGCCATGCGTGACCCAGAGAGTCCACATAGTCACGCTTTTCGATCTTGCCGCACTCCGTGCAGAGGTAGCGGTCATAGCCGAGGCTGGTGCAGCCGGCTTTCACGCTGTCCAGCAGCGTGAAATGATGATCCTTGCCGCAGCCTTTATCGGTGCAGCAGTTGCCGCCGCAGTTCTTATCCTGGCAGCCGCAGTCCGGGTCACCGCAGCCGCAGGAACAGGAGCCATCGTCCTTAGTGCTTTCATCTCGCAGCCATACCTTCGCCACGCCGTTCTCGGTCATTTCTTTGCCCTTGTAGGTGTAGGTGATCTCGTAGTAGACCATGTACTGACCGGCTTCTGTGTAGTTGGGAGCGGAGGTCATGGTACAGCTATCCGCACTGTTGCCGTAGCGGATAGAGGTGCGGACACCGGCTTCGGAGAGGTCGCTGACCGTGATGGTGTGGGGCTTGCCGTCCACCACGCCGTAATAGTCTGCAATGACCGCCTTTGCCGCCGTGTAGTCATAGCGGGCGTAGTTGCACAGGCTGCATTTCTCTACCGTAGCGAAGCGTCCGTTTGCCGGCTGGGGCAGAACTTCCGTCACCATGCTGTGGCGCTCCAGCTTGCGGTTGACCGTATGATTGGTACCGTAGCAGAATGCGCAGTAGGTGCCGCCCTTGGTGGTGACGGTGTGATAGATATCATCCGTATACTCGTAGGAAACGGTTTCGTCCAGTTCCTGCGTAAATGCGGCGGCACAGTCATACAGCCAGTAGACATTTTTCAGATAGCCGTACTCGCTTTTGCTCATATTTGTGTTGATGCCGCCGCAGGTTTCACAGACGGCTTTGGTGTAGTGATATCCGGTATAGGTGGCGTCCTTGCCGGGGATGCCGTCCATGGTATCACCCTTACCGACACCATCTACCATCGTGCCGTCCGAATATTTCACATTGCGGCTAAGTGCCGGCTGGCCATTGCGGGTATATTCGGGAACGCGGAACACCTCAAAAGATGTGGCTTTGCCGCACTCACCGCACTTGAAGGTCTCGCGGGTCACAACACTGTTGGCGTCCAGCTCATTGGTTCGACCGGATGCCTGCATCCAGTGTTCTGCGGGGTCGTGGTAGCTGTTCTGCTGGGCGGCAAAGGCGGTGGGGATCATGCCCACGCACATGACCAGCGTCAGAAGCAGCGCCAGCGCTCTGCGGGAATAATGGTTCTTTTTCAGATTCATAGGTCCTCCTTATATTTTTTGTTTTTTATCCGCGTTGAAAACGATGTCTTTTTGGCTATCGCCCCCTTTCCCGGCTGCAAAGACGTTTTTGCAGATATTCGTTCCAATCCTTGCCGCAGCGCGGTTTCTCCACGGTAACGGCATACCCCTGTAACTGATACTTTTCCTGTAATTGCTGGGCGGCTTTCTGCCCAGGCTCGTCCGCGTCCAGACACAGCGCAATACGGCGGATCTCCGGATGCGCCTGCAAATAGGTCTGCAGTGCGCCGTCATAGAGTCCGCACAGAGCAACGGCGTTGGTTGTGTCTCTGTGGAGCGTGAGGTAACTCATCAGATCGATGGGTGCCTCAAAGACAAGCACCAGATCTGACTGCGGATCGTGCGGGAGGGAGAAGCCTGTGTTTTTGTCGCTGCCGGGAGCGTCTCCCTTGAAGCCGGGACCGTTCAGATCATAGGTGCCGCGCAGTCCCGCGTACTTTGCCTGTCCGGATTCATCCCTGCCGACGAAGACGCAGTTATGATGTACCGCATCCTCATACAGCAGACCGGCATTCAGAAATTGTCGGATCACCTGGGCAGCGATGCCGCGCTTACGGAGATAGGCAAAGATCCTGCGGTCATCCGCATTGCGGGGCGGCAGGGAAAACTCCTGTTTCGGGCTGATCGGCTTTGGCTGCGAAATGGGCGCGTCTCTGGCTTTCCCATGGAAGGTCAGAAGGTACTCCACCGCTTCCGGAAAGGATTTTCCGCAAAACTGCTGGAGGAAGGTGATGGCATCCCCGCCGGTATTCTGGGAATACCGGAACCAGGTACGCCGGTCCTTGATCCGCAGGCTGTCCATCTCCGCAGTAGTATGGAAGCGTCCCACGCGCTTGATCTGATAGCCGAGGTGGGAGAGCAGCTCCGGCAGGTCCGTTTCTCTGGCGATCTGCATTTCTGTGTCTGTGAAGCGATTTCTGATCTCGCTTGCCATAATGTGTGCCTCCTTTCTGATGAAACGCAAAAAGCCACCCAGGGCATCCGATATATTCGGATGCCCTGGGTGGCTTTCCCTAAATCGTGTTCTTTTGTTTTGGCTTTTGTGCGGGCTTACACGGCGTTATCTTCGTCGGGGGTGTCCGTGTTCGCTGGAGCGGTCACGTCGGCCACACGGGGCGCGACAGGGGTCTCAGTGGGGGTGTTCTGCTCTGCGGCGTTCTCAGCGTCCGCTTCGTCCAGTGCCTGCGTGATCAGGTTCAGCACGAAGTCTCGCTGGGTGAGCTTTTTGCCGCTGCGGAGCGTCTCGCGCTCCAAGTGACGCTTGATGCGCTGGAAGAGTTCTTCGGGAATCTGGAATGCCATCGTTCTGCCTTTTTCAGTCATTTGAATGCCGCCTTTCTGATTTTCAATCATGTCGTAGTATTCTTGGATGAGATTTGTGATGTACTCACTGGTGGTCTGACCCAGCCGTTCTCGTTCTTCACTGACCCGCTCATGCAGGTCAATGGGGATCTGAGCGCACAAGTTTTTAGTGGTTGCCATTCTCGGACACCTCTTTCGTATTTTTGTAACGCAAGCATACCCGAAAGGTCCAGTAAAAGCTATTACCAACACCACCAAGGAATGATAGACAAACGAAGCGAAAGCAACATAAGCACCTATGAGACGAAAAAGGCCGCCGTCCGCTCCCACATAGGGAGCCGAACGGCGGCCTGCCTTCTTATTCTTTATTCTTTTTTAAGCCTCGGTGTTCGAACCACACCAGACCACAAATCTGGCAGGGCGCATCTTCAAAATGTCGCCTCTCGCTGGGCAAAACTGAAATTTTGAAAAATCAAGTTTTTGCAACTTTTTCATTCTAAAAGTGGCGCATTATATGCGAAAACGCCGCACTTTCGTGCGGCGTTTTCTGTGCTGCATCTTTCATCAACACATTTTGGTACGCCCGACTGGATTCGAACCAGCGGCCTTTAGAGTCGGAGTCTAACGCTCTATCCAACTGAGCTACGGGCGCATATTTGATTGTTCCGGCAAGAGATAGTCCCCTTACACATCGCTCGATAGTATAACAGATTTTTTCGGTCATGTAAAGCCTTTCTTAGCAAAAAATTTTTATCCCGGCAAAGATTGTTAAAAAATTTGACAAGTCCGGCATTTTATTTTAAAATAGGGATAACATATTTTTTCAAAGCAGGTGGATCAAATCATGAAAAAAGAAAATATCTCGGACGCCGTCATTCGCCGGCTTCCCCGGTATTACCGGCAGCTGACCGATCTTTATCACCGTGGCATTGTCCGCACCTCCTCTCACTCTCTGGGGCAGGAAATGAATATTACCGCTTCTCAGATCCGTCAGGATTTCAGTTGTTTCGGTGAGTTTGGCCAGCAGGGATATGGATACAACGTTGAAGAACTCCGTTCCGAGATCGGTCACATTCTGGGCGTGGACAACGATCACCATCTCATCATGATCGGTGTCGGCAACCTGGGCCGCGCATTGCTGAACAACTTCCCCTTTGAAAACACCGGCTTCACCGTGGACGCCTCCTTTGACGTCTCTCCCGATGTGATCGATACACAGATCAACGGCATCCCCGTTTATTCGACCGATGAGTTGGAGTCCTACATCAAGCGCCACGCCGTGGACGTTGTTGTTCTGACCATTCCTCAGGCTGTGGCACAGGCTACCGCCAACCGGTTGATCGACCTTGGGATCCGGGGCTTCTGGAACTTTACCAATGTGGAGCTGTCCAGCCCCAATCCGGATGTTCAGTTTGAAAACATTCACTTTGCCGACAGCCTTCTGACCCTAAGTTACCGCATCGCCAATCACTGAGAAAGGAACTCCCCATGAAAAAGCTGGTCCTGTTCCTATCCGCATGCGCACTTCTGGCCTCTGCCGTCTGGGTCGACGCCGCCGGGGACGCGGGAGATCCGCTGGCATCCCTTTCTTACCTGAACGGCGAATTTTCCCAACGTGCAGAGAAAAAAATCGATCAGGCATTGGAACAGTCAGACAAAGATCTGGCTGAACGTCTGGAAAACGGTGAGGTTGGCGAGGCAGCTGCCACCTGGCAGGAGACCCGCCTCAAAGAGGGTGACGCGCTTCACGGCGTCACAGGCACCGGCGTTCTGCTGCTGGCCGGCCGCGGGCGCGTGACCTATAAATCCGGCACTGTGGTGGATGTTACCACCGGAGCTGTGGTTCCCAGCGGTACGAATCTCACCGCCAACCACCGCTATCTGACCGCCGAGGACACCACCGCCGCCTATACCGTCACCTCCGAAACCGCAGTGGTAGACTATCAGGGGCAGTACGCCTTCTCCTATTCCGACCGGCCGGACTACAACGCCATGGCCGCCGCCCTGAAGTCCCTGCATTTGTTCAAGGGCACTTTCACCGGCTACGGCGAGGGCTTTGATCTGGAGGCTGCCCCCACCCGCCTTCAGGCCCTCATCATGTTCATCCGGGTCTTGGGCGAGGAGGAGCAGGCGCTGGCCTGGTCTGGAACTACGCCGTTCAAGGACATTGAGAAAGGCTCTCAGGCGGAGCATTATGTGGGCTACGCCTACGAAAAGGGCTATACGAACGGCTACACAGCCACATCCTTCAAGCCTGCTGGGGCTGTCAACGCCTATCAGTACACAGAATTCGTGCTCCGGGCCATGGGATACAGCTCCGCTGCCAACAAGGATCTGTCCGATACCCTGCTCCGAGCCGTGAACGCCGGTGTCCTGACCGACGGTGACGCTGCCATGCTGCAAAGCGCCGCCTTCCTGCGGGCGCAGCTTGTGTACATCTCCTATTACGCCTTGGAGGCTGACCTGCCTGACGGCAGCCAGTCTCTGGCCGACTACTTGATGGACCTGGGCGTTTTTACCAGAGACGAGTGGCGCAGCTCGTGGAAGCTGGTCAAGAGTGAGCGCCTCTAAAAAATTTCGCACCTTCTTCACCGGGGCACATACTATGGATTGAGACCGCATGAACGGTCTACATCTCGATCTCATAGGAGGTTCCGATATGTGCTGTAATAACGGTTGCGGAGGCGGCGGGAACTGCTGCTGGATCATCATTCTGCTGATCATCATCTGGTGCTGCTGCGGCAGCGGCGGTTGGGGCGGCTGCAACAACGGCTGCGGCTGCAATAGCGGCTGCGGTTGCTAAGATCAATGCCCCGTGCCCATAAGGGCACGGGGCTTCTTCTATATAGGACTTGACTTTGCGGCAGATTTCAGTAAAATAGAGGATAGTCTTTCGTCTGCATTCCGTCCTTTTGCGGCAAGCCACGTGTACTGCGGTCAGGTTCTGTGGCGTAGCCATTTGCAAACACACTCCTGAGTTAGAACATCCGGCCGTCGGATCAGTCTGAATTTCATATCCGGGATTAGCGCAGTTGGTAGCGCGCTTGCTTTGGGAGTGCCGTGGCGGTATCCGGGATAGGGTGAGGCGAAACGCCGCAAAGCCTTGCGACACCTGCGTTTGCTGGATTTTCCCCGGTTGCCGAAAACGGCACAAAAGCGGCTTTGACCACAGGAATGACCACAGACAGAAAAAACTTTATTTTTACCGTTCGCCGTGGTATCATGGCAGAAAAGTGAATATCCGGGTATAGCGAAGTTGGTATCGCGCCTGGTTTGGGAGCGGGTCGCTCCCCCTTCAAGCTGGAACATACCGTGTCCGCAATCCCTTGATACGCCTGCGATACAGGCACTTCCCCCGCAAGCCGAGGTGGTCAAAAAAACCACCTGACCACATGTTTGACCACATCTGGCTCAAAACTCAATAACCAAAAATCCGGGATTAGCGCAGTTGGTAGCGCGCTTGCTTTGGGAGCAAGATGTCGGGAGTTCGAGTCTCCCATCTCGGACCACAGCCCCTGAAATCGAATGATTTCAGGGGCTGTTTTCTTACTTAAGTATGCTCTTCTTTGAACCGTTAAAATATTAGCGTGCTTTTGAATTCTTGTTCGCAGGTCTTCATTCTCGCAGAAAATTCATCGTAATTTAGCGCATCCACGGGAATTTTCAGGCCGTGCTTGGTAACGCTGATGTCATCACGTGGCATAACATTTTTCTCATAGGTCGAACCACGATTCAACCACAATTTCAAATCGTCAGAGCCTTCTGCTTCTGGATAGAGATAATAGCCAGTCTTCGCATCAAAGCGGAACATATAGGCAAGTACCTGTAAATAATCTCGATTGCCGATGTTGTCAATAGGCTTGTACTTGGCATCCGCAATAATCCGCGTTTCGCTGTTCCGACTGATAAAATCAGGGTAGATCAGCCCAACATTCCCGTCAAACAGTCTCTGCGCGCCTGTGCCGCTCTTGTTCATAGGATGATAGAAAGCATCCCCAATGAGCGAGTTGATGTATTCTTCCCACAACCATGCGCCATCGAACAGAATGCCATATATCCGCCTTGACCCTGTTCCGATTTGGTGTTTCTGATGTCGGAGAATCAAGAGACACAACCGCTGCAATGCAAGATACTCTCTAAAATAAGCGTGTCGGACAGCATTCTTTTTGTTTTGCTCAATAATCTTCTGCCTGTCACACGGCTCATATTTTGAGGTCGCATCTATAACAAGTTTTACCTCGTCTTTCACTTTGATCAGAAGTTTATTTCCGTAAGGCTTTCTTTTGATAAACTCTATTGTATGCCGCACCAGCTCCATCAGACTGTTATCATACGAAAACTCTCGCTGGCTGTATGCAATATTACCTACAAACGGGGTGTTCTTTTCTATATGCCTTGCGACATCAATGGTGCCTTTTACATATCCGTCATTATACCTATGACGGATATACTTCTTGAACAAGCCCTTCCGCATCGCCGACTTGAGGTAATACGGAAACAGGAACAGCAAAAAATTGAACAGCCGATTGTCTTGATTGGCGTCGGACTCCAAATCCACAATGTTTGGAGAGTCCAAGACCTTATCCAAAAGATACTGAAAAAAGTAATCCTCGCCCTCTCCGCAAAAGCGGGACTCGATTACAAGCCGTTCATCACCATAGCCGAGAAAGCCCATCACATTGCCGGAGCGATAGGTGTCATTGACGCTTTGGAGGATCATCTGATCTTGCGTAATATCCTCTGCATCCTTTACGGTTTCGGGAAATACGAATACACCTTCACGCTCAAACTGTTCCAACGTTTTATCTGCAATTTTACCTGTCAGCTTCGCTACTTGAGAAAAGACATCTTTTTTCTGCTGGGAGTTATCCTTGATCCTGAGCAGCTTCATTCGCATCACCTCTGGCGGGTTTCTGATAGCCGTATGCCCTTGCGAACCGATTCATAATTCCTTCCTCATCGTACATTCCCTGAATGTATTCCTGTAGGAGCGGTTGCAGATAATCAGTCCAAAGCTGGTCGAAATCAAGTGTTTTCAACTTTGCAAAATAAGCTGCACCAATCTGATAATTTTCGTTCAGATCCTCAACGCTCACAATCTCTTTATTGAGCGCAGCCATTCTTCTGATTGCTTCGAGCCTCCGTCCTTCGTCTTCTATCGACTCATTAATTGCTTCGAGGTGCTCATCCGCTCTAAGTTCAACAAAACGGAAGCGCCGACGCATAGCAAAATCAAAGCTGTCCACAGAGCGGTCGATATCGTTCATGGTGCCGATGATATAGACATTTTCAGGAATATAGAACTTTTCGTCAGGGTCAGAGTGCAGATTGGAATACTGCGTGGAGATTTCTCCGGCTTTGCCGCGATAACCGGGATCTATCGCAAAGAACAGTTCACCGAAAATCTTTGAAATCTCGCCGCGGTTGATTTCATCTATAATGAATATGTATTTTTTCAGTTCCTCCTGTTTTGCCTTTGCTTTTGAAACTGTACTTTTCTTCGCTTTGATTGCTTTATAGATAGCAAAGTCATAGGAGTATCCTTGTGTAGCAAACGTCTTTCCGAAAAAGGACGTGATATCCTTTATTTTTTCAAACTTCTGCCCGGATTCCAGCATCTTTCTAACTTCATCCAGATTTAGAGTAATCCTGTTGACAGATGCGTTTCCGGGAATGGAAATATTGATATGTCCGTCATCCACGCCGGTAATGGTAAATTCATTTCCGTTGATCGTCTTAAATGTATCAACGCCAAACTCAATACCAGAGAAAAACTCCGTCATGGATTCTTGAACCGTGACTTCCTGTTCTACCGTTTCTTTGGATTTTTGGGAGTCCTCATAGTTCTTTCTGGCGCGGTCAACAAATCTCTTGAAAATGCCATCCTGCAATTCAAAGCCCATCGTCCCGTCGCTATTAACCTTTGGTCTCAGTCCTTCCACAAAATCTGAGTAATCATAGCTTGGGTGAAACTGGACAAATTCCACCTGCTTCTTCTGCTCCTCAGTAAGATGACTATATTCCTTCTCATAGCCATTGCTAACAATATCCGCAGCAATTTCTTTGGCAAGATAGGACTTTCCCGTACCTGGTGCGCCTCTGAAAATCAGGTTCTTTGATTTAATCAGCATGGACGAAAACGAATTCTGATACTCTTTGGATTGCTGATCAAGCTCCACCTGCACAGCAGCTTCTTTTTCTTTCTCCTTAACCTCTTTTTCATCTTTCTCGCGGTATATCAGAACGAATTGATCCCCCGGTTCACCGAAACGCTTCAAACATTCCTGAACGAAGATAATCGTAGAGAAGATATTCCAGCAATAGATAACAAACTGCCGTCCGTTGTCATAGCCGTATGTCAGGTACTCTATTGTGTTGCGGCGATTCTTGAAATCGTCAACACTCGCATAAATACCTCTGATTACGTCGCTGCCCGGGTTATATTTGCAGACAGGGAAGTTCTCCTTGTCCTCAACCGATAATGCAGCAAGCTGCTTCTCGAACACCTGACAGGCAATGCGGGGCAAGGTTTGATTGGAATTTCTTCTTTCGCCTTTGCTGTAGGCTCGCTTGATTACGTCTCCATTTGCCCTCTTGAAATAGGCGTCCAGCGGCTTATAGTTATCACCGAGGTTCAAATTATCCATTGTAAAGCGTTCATCCGTTGACTGTACACTTTCGGCAGTGATAGATAACTCAAATTTTTCTTGCTGCTTTGTCTCGATGGAGAAGCCCAGCTTTTCCAGATAGTTCTTTGCGTCAACGCTGTCAAAGGATTCTGTTGAAATATCTGTGCCGTTTGCCAAATGGTCAGCAACGGCTACTACATACTTCGGCGGATACTTTTTCCCATTCTCAGACACAAGTACATATTTTACGCTTGTATTATGTTCGGGAACTCCGTTCTCGTCGATAAATTTCAGGGCATCAATAACATCCTGCTTTTTCAGCTTTGGTATAGCCATGCTGCACCCCCAATATTTCAAGTTCACTTATGGCTCACGGTAGAAGCGTTCGGCAAATGCCTGCTGGATGATGTGGTCGTTTTCTTTCGTGAGGCCGTACGCAATTATCAATATCATAGTACCATCGATTTTAGCAAAAGACAAGAATCCGCATTATGCATACGCAATACTGTCGCAGAATTATCTTAGTTTTTTACACATTTCATCTACACCAAAACAGGGAAAAACAGAGGCAAGGATTGATAGGAATCCTTGCCTCTGTTTTTTCACTTCCGTGACTTCTATTTTCTCCCCAGCATTGCCGCCAGCATCCCATAGTGCTTCTTAACCGTATTCCGTGCCAGGCCGGTTCGTTTGGCGATGGTCGAGAACTCTGTGACCTCCGGGTGGAGGCGCATATAGTCCCACAGCTTGCGCTGCTTCTTTGTCAGCTTTTCCGGTGGGGCGATGCCCGCAAGCTGCTCCTTGAGATTTTTGCGTTCCTCGTTCATCTCCGTGATCAGCGCCTTGAGCTTTTCCTCGCACTCCTCGCGGGTGCGGGCGTAGACATTGCGGGAATGTTGCGTCCCGTCCGGCCATATGGGAGAATAGCGCCCCTCAAACAGGTGGTCATTGATCTCTGTGACGCAACCGGTACCCGGTTTCCTTTTCTTCCCCACATAGGGCTGGAAATCCACAATGCCTTTCCGCTCCGGCTCCGTTTCTTCCTGCGGCTCCATCTTGCCAATGCTCCGGTCGATGCTGGCGGCGGCTGCGCGCTGCATATCGCCGGTGATGTGGGTGTAGATGTCCAGCGTTGTCACCGCAGACACATGGCCCAGCATAGCGGAGAGGGTTTTCACATCCATGCCATTTTCCAGCGCCAGCGTCGCGAAGGTATGCCGCAGATCGTGAAATCTGACGCGCTTGCAGTCTGCCCGCTCCAGTATCGTCTGAAGCCGCCTGCGTGCCACGCCGGGCGTGATCGGTCGATCCGCCTTCACCGGGGACGGAAACATCCAGCGGGAATCCACCTTTTTGCGGTATTCCCGCAGCACGGCCAGCACCGCAGGCGGCAGCACCAGCTTTCGGACAGATGCCTTGGTTTTGGGCGGGATGATCTGCAATTCGCCGTTTACCGTGTACGCCTGTTTGTTGACGGTCAGCACGCCGGTTTCAAAATTCAGGTCATCCCATTGAAGCGCTATCAATTCGCCCCGCCGCAGACCGGTGCAGAGATCCAACAGGAACAGCTCGTAGTACCCGTCCGCCTGCGCCTGAATGAGAAATTTCTGCAATTCCTCCCGATCCAGCACCTGCATCTCCTTTGCCTTTTTCGGCGGCAGCTTACAGCCGATGGCGGGGTTTGTACGGAGCAGGTCATCCCGCACGGCCCGTTCCAAGGCGGAGCGGCAGACCGCGTGGCACATCCGCACCATGCGGTCGGAAAGGCCCGCGCCGTATTGCTCCGTCAGACGCTTGCGGCCATTCTTTTTCAGCCGCCCGTAGAACTGCTGCAAATCATTCTGTGACAATTTGTTCAGCGGGATCTTCCCGATCTCCGGCAGGACATGGTTGTGGATGACATTTTCGTAGTTGTTCTGCGTGGAGGCACGGAGCGTCGGCTTGCTGTGGGTTTCGTACCAGTAGCACAGCCAGTCTCCGAACAGCATATCCGACTTAACTTTTCGGTCATTTCGCCCCACCATGCTTTCGGTGAGCTGACGCAGTTTCTCCTGACATTCCCGCTTTGTTTTGGCGAGAACATTCTTCGTTTTGGGAAGGCCGCTGTCATCATAGCCGATGACAACGCGGCCCTCCCACCGGCCGTCGCCGCGCTGTCTTACGGTGCCGGTTCCGCTTTTCCGTTTCTTTGCCAAGGTCTCAGCCCCTTTCCGAGCAAGTCTTCCATGAAGCCGCCAACGATGCCGCTGGCGGCTTTTTGCATATCCGGTGTGACGTGGGTGTAGGTGTCCAGCGTGAAGCTGGCGTTGGTATGCCCCAGAATCCCCGACAGCGTTTTGGCATCCACGCCGCTGGCGATGGCGTGGGTGGCGAAGGTGTGGCGCAGATCGTGAAAGCGAATGTCCGGCAATCCCGCCTTGTGCAAAATTGCTTTCATGTGCGTGTAGGCGCAGTTCGGAGACAGCGGCAGCTCCGGTCGGACAGGGTCTGGGAAGATCCATTGCGTGATCGCATTCTCTTTTCGGCGGCGCAGAATTTCCGCCGTGCTGCGGGGCAGGACGATGGTGCGCTCACCGCTGCGGGTCTTGGTCTTGCCCAGCATATCGACACCCAATTTTCGGCTATGAAGGGTGCGGCGCACTTGCAGGACGCCGTTCCGCGCGTCAAAGTCCTGCCACATGAGTCCGCAGATCTCGCCCCGCCGCAGGCCCGTGGTCAGCTCCACATAGAAGAAGTCACCCCATATCTTGTCTTCCCGCACGGTGTCCAGAAAGGTGTCCAGTTCTCTGTCGGTCAAGACACGTTTCGGCGCATGGCTTGCCTTTGGCACCGTCGCGCCCACGGTGGGATTCTTGGCGATGATATGCGCATGGAGGGCGTCCTCCATCGCCTGATGGAAGATGGCGTGGAGGCGGTTGATGGTGGTATCCGACAGTGCGGAACCAAACCTCGGATGCTCCCTGACCCGCCCGTTCTCTTTCAGCCTGCGGTAGAGCTTCTGCACATCCTGCGATGTCACCAGCGACACCTGCTTGCCGCCGAGCTGCGGCTTGATGTAGTTTTCAATACAGCTTCGATACCCCGCAAGGGTGCCGGGGCGGACGGTATTCTCTTTATAGTCTGTCAGCCAACGGTCCAGCCACTCCCCCAGGGTCATGTGGCTGTCCTCGGTCAGTTCCACATCCTGATAGCGTTCGATGTTTTGATGGAGCTTTTCCGTCAGTTCTTTTTGTGTATGAGCATAGGCGTGCTGGAAGATGGGCGTACCGTTTTTCTTGTGGCCCACCACGATACGGCCCTCCCAGCGGCCGTCCTCCCGCTTACGCACCATGCCGTCACCGGACGGTCTTCGTTTCGCCATTTAGTCCTCCTGTTCCGCCGGATGGCAGATGTGTTCTTCTTCCTCTCGTTCGAAGGAGTAGAGCCCATCTGCCTCCAGCTCTTTTGCCATGCCCCACGCCAGCTTGAAGCCCGCCGTGAAGCTCATCAGCTTGGATTCAACCAGCAATGTGTTTTGTGCGTCCAACAGCCGCAGCAGCTTTCTGCGCCCCGCGGCGTCCATGTCCCGCCGCAGTTCCTCATGGGCACGTTCGATCTGGGTGTCCAATTCTGGATGAGACTGCCGGTCGAAACGCTTTTGCAGGGCTTTCATGTAGTCATACATTGCGGCACCTCCTTTTGGCAACCACAACACATACCACAACTCCGCGCACAAAGCTACTGTTTTCTGAAATGTTTCTTTGACTATTGCGGCGCAAAAACTGAACACCTCGACCCGCTTTACATATGGAATTTCATCGAAAATCCCTGTTGCTGCTCCGGCTCATGATCGTCCGGCTTGTGACCGAGGGCGACGCGCTTTTGCCGCAGCCGCGCCAGCCGCTTACGGTCGATTTGGACACCGTTGGCAGCGGGAGCCGGGGCGTTGTCCCGAAAGATATTGCCCATGTGGTAGAGCAGCCGGGTGGCTGACAGCAGGACAGAGGGCGGCTCCTGTTCGCCGCGCTCCATGCGTTTCATGAAAAATTCCGCGTAGGCGTGGCCGTTATCCCGCGCCGCCGCGAACCATTCGTAGGCAGCGTCCATGTCCTTCGGAACGCCCTCACCCATGAGGGTCAGCTTGCCCAACAGATATTGGGCGTAGGCGTTTCCATCGTTTGCGGCCCGCCGCAGATATTCCGCCGCAGTCGAAGTGTCTTTTGGCACATTTTTGCCGCTGAGATATTCCTTGCCAAGCCGGTAGGCGGCGAAATCGTTGCCGTTGTCCGCCGAGCGTTTCAGCCAGTAGATGCCCTTGGCAGAATCGTGCACGTCTGCATCGTCGGAGAGATACAGCTTGCCGAGGGCGTACTGCGCCGCGTCCAAGCCTTGCTCAGCCGCGCGTTCCAACAGCTTTTGTGCTTTGACCATGTCGGGGATCAGCAGCCCGCCGTCACGGTACGCCGTGCCGATGATGTACTGGGCGTAGGCGTCACCGTCCTCCGCAAGCTGTTCCAGTTGCTCCGCCGCTTCATCCCGTTCCACCAACGGAAAGCTCTCATCGTTGGCCACGCTTTGCAGATCCTGACATTCATAGCTCATGCCGTAGGTACTGATCTGTTCGCCGTCATCCTGCATTTCCTCGTCCTCGAAGGAAAATCTGTTCATGCGGATATGCTCCGCTTCCTTGATGACCGCGTTCTTGATCTGGCGGAACTCCTTTTGCTGAGACAGCGGTGGACGCAGACGTTTCTTCCCCTCCGAGTAGTAATCCTCCACCTGACATTGCAGCTCCCACCATGTCTGGTAGCACGCATCCACGGTAGGCAGCCGCGCCATTTGGTCGACGATCTCGTCCACCAGCTTCTTCATCGGCTTGGGCAGATAGCCGTAGGTTTTCTTGCCGCCGACTTGACCGAGCTGCCGCGACAGATTCCAGATCATCTGCTCCGCCTCCGGGTGGATGCAGGTCATCTCCTGCATGGCCTTCGCCAATTCCAGCATGGCTTTTCGAGCTTCCGCCACCAGCTCATCGCGGGATATGCTTTTCTGCTCGTAGACGTGCAGCAGCTCCTGACGAAAGATCTGGTTGGTGAGCGTGGACTTGATTTGGCGGATACCATCTTTGGACAGGTACGCCTGATTCGGCTTTGCCGACCATGCCATCATGTGGACGTGGGGATGGTTGCCCTCGTCATGGAACGCCGCGTACCAGCGAAAGTCCTCCGGCGGTATCTTCATCGCCGCGGCGATGTCATTGCGGTGGGTACGCAGCAATGTGCGCCATGCGTCCGCATGGTCATACCCCAACCGCTCCGCGTCTTCACGATGGAGGGAGATGATGTGCGTCCACACGTTGCCGGTGTAGCGATCCAGTTCATCCATGACTCTGCTCAAATCCACATCGTCATCGTCACCGAACAGGCCGTGTTCACCCAGCCGCTCCGCTCTCGGCCGCAGGGCGATGTACTTGGCGTAGCCGTCCATCGAGGAGAGCCTGCCCCAATTCGATTCCAGCGTCAGTGTGATGAGCGCGGACGCCGTCGCTTTTGTCGGGTGTGAGCTGTAGTCTTCGTACTCCATCAACTCTTTTGCGTCAGGGAAATCCTTCACCAGCTTTGCGATGAGCTGCGTCTGCTTGTTGGTGGGCGGATGGTCATCCGGGATGATCTCCACCCGCTCCCGCGTTGCAATGTACTTGAGATACCCGCCAGCGCTTTGCCCAGCGCCGCACTTGATGAACGGGCTTTTGACGATCAGTCTTGCCATGCTTCGCTCTCCAGCTCACGGAGCTTCTGCTCCAACCGCAGTTGACCGTTGGTGCGCTTGACGGCGGCGATGCTCTTGGCTCGTTCCTGTCGCAGCACTTCCTCGCTCACGTTGAGGCTTTGCAGCAGAATCGACATTGCCATGTCCATCTCCACCGCCTGCTTGTAGAGCAGCGACGCAATACGATCCTCGAAGAGCTTCAGCCGCGCGTCGATGGCGGATTGCACCGCACGGGGCAGCGTGGTGCTTTCGCCTGCGGCCAGCATATCCGCGTAGCAGTTCACCGCCTTTTCGATGAACTCATTCTTGCTGCGGCAGTTATCTTCCTGATACCACCGCTCTATTTTGGCGGCTGTTTCATCCGTCATACGGAAGTTCAGCCTGTTTTCATTTTTGCTCATAATTCCCTCCAATCTGCCGTAAGGCACGCTTGTTTTCGTTGAAACACCTGCGCTTGCGGGAACAAAGACGCCAGTCGCTCCAAAAGTTTGCTCAAAAGGCGCCACAACCGCCTGCGCTGAAACCCCCGTCAACTGCCCGCACTGCGGGCAGAAGTGATTGGGCAAAGCGTCGGTTCCGACGCCAACCCTTTATCCTGCTATAAATAAAACCCTCCGATAACCGCCAATCTGCCGAAGCTACGTCCCATACGGCGTGGGAAATTCCTCTCCGGAGCGGTTTCAAATCACACTCGCACAAACGGCTCACGTTCGTTTTCACAGGTGAAAGCGTGTACACACTTGCCTTCACCAACAGGATCGCACACAGCGGCTTACACGGCGAAACACGGGCATTTCGGACGGGGGGTGGTATCACTACCCTCGGAGCGTTTTGTGCGGTTCGGAAACCCTGCGCGGCCGGGTATCAGAACGGCAAACTTTGCCGCTTTTTGGCCTTGGTCGGGTGTGTTCCCGAAGAACGCGGAGAGCCTGCGGAACAGCGATGCGCTTATGCGTGTCGCTGTTCCGAGGCGTCGCGGCCCCGCTGGGCTGCGTGATCCCATTGCTGTTTCTCTCACCGCATTGATGGGCTTCACGGTTTTGGTTGCCCATGATAACAGCACGCAGGGAAAGATACTCGTCGGTTTCACACGCTGGTCTGCTCCATGCGTCTTGCCACGCGCTGCCGTTCCGTTGTTCTGTCCACAGCATCCATCTGCCGCTGATAAAACTGGTCGATGGAAAACTGGATCGGCAGGATCGTGTAGAGTAGACTTCCGTTTTGCTTGCGCCCGTCCCGCGTGATGATGCTGGTGCGCTCCGTGACGATGAGCCCGCGTTCCTCCAACTCCTGCACATATTTTCGCACGGTGTTATTGCTCATACCCACCGCCTTGCCGATGGTGGCGTAGCTGGGATGGCACTGGTAGGTTCTGCGGTCTTCGATGCGGAGCAGGTAACCGTAGACAGCGATCGCGCCGTGAGACAAGCCCAGCTGATAGATCTCATTAGGCAGAGGAAAATAATTCTTGACCGGATCGCGCTTTGTCCAAGTTCTCATCTGGCACCTCCACTCTGCAGCTCTACCCACTGCCGGAATTTATCCTTGGGCACCACGAACCGACTGCCGATGCGCACGGACGGAAATACTTCTTCGTGCATCAGCTCGTAGGCACTGGAGATGGACACGCCCAGCACCTTTGCCACCAGTTCCGCGTTGAGGAACAGCGGCAATTCATCGTAGCTGTGATAGGTTGATATTTTCAAAATCGTTACCTCCAATAGAATTCAGAGAAAAATTACTTGCGTTTCGGAGGTCCCTCTGTTAGACTGTTTGCAGATGGAGTCTGCGTTTTCCGAAACGCGGCACGCCGCTGGACTGCTGCAACAGTTCAGCGGTTTTCCTTTTTGTAGGAACGATGTATGTTTCTTCCCCCTTTCTTTGTTCTCTGCCACGCACCGTACCCGTTCCTGCCCTGCGGCCTTGTTTGACCTGCACAGCGTTTTCACTGCCTTGGTACGCTCGGCCGCTTTGCTGCGGCGTCCTGGCGTTACTTCTCCGGCATGTATCATCTCCGGTGATGGGTATTCAGTTGTCGAGGTGCTTTTTCGGATTTGTGACCGTCTTTTTCATTGACAATCCGCAGTCTCCGTGTTAGACTAACTGTAAATTACTTTTGACAGTCTTTCCGTGTTTGTATGGTAACATACTTTTCACTTCTTGTCAAGACTGTCCTTATTTCTATATTACGATTGTCTATTTTGAGGTGATCTGCCATGTGGTATGCCAAAATGTATTTCTCTGAGGGCAGAGAGATTTTCCAGTATGATTCCCTTGGTATGCAAGGCGTTCCGGACGTCCAGAAGGAGTTCCCCTTTCTGGAAAGCCTGCTTGCCTTTCAGGAACTGGACTGTGCGGAAGTGACGCCGATACTGCAAAGCATCACTGATAACTGGAGCCGGTTTATCGCAGAGGATGACAGGGACGCACTTGAGAATTTCAAGAGAAAACTGGGGAGGTTAGCCTCCATACACATTTATTTTCGACTTCTCTATGTTCACTGCCGCTACCGCCAGTCAGCGATGTACATTCAAAATGACCGAGGCAGTGCGGAGGATGCGCAGATACTGGACGAACTGCGCCAGCTCCCTGAACAGCTTCCGCTGTATCAGCAGCAGATCCAACGCTTTTTTGAGTTGGTGCTGGATGTAGACAGCGCGGGACGGGAGCCGCAGGCACAGGCGGCAAAAAATTACTTTCACGACTCTCCGAAAGATCCCGACCTGTTTTGTTTTCACCCCATCCCGCTCAGCTTTGAGCCGGTGGAGCCGGGGCGGTGTTCGCCGGTGCTGTATTCCTCCAGCATCCGGGACATGATCGACTACTCTCTGCGGAGCTGCGTGGAGCGGAATATCACCGTGCGGCGCTGCAAGAACTGCGGACGATGGTTTCCGCAGACCGGGCGGGTCAGCGCGGAATATTGCGAGCGGCCTGTTCCGAAAGGTCAGCAGCGCTGCCGCGACATCGGCGCTCTGAAGCAGTGGACGCTCCGGCAGGCAAACAATGACGCTTTCAAGGCTTACCGCAAGGAATACAAACGACGCTTTGCGTGGATCAAGGCCGGACGGATCACCGACCAGCAGTTTTACGATTGGAGCGAGCGGGCCAGAGCGGAAAAGGATAAATGTGAGCAGGGCCTGATCTCTCAGAAGGAACTGGAGGTCTGGCTGAAGGAATCCAAATGAAAAACCGTGTGCTGACCTTGCGGTCAGCACACGGTTTTCTTTGATTATAGCGAGGCAGATTTTAACCCGCCCGCGTTTTTATAAGCAACTTATAATGCGAAGTGTTTATTGAATCTTAAATCAATCGAAATATGTTCGTCGGTTTTGCAGAGCTGAAAAATGAGTCGCTGTCGAGCTGTTAACCCCTTGGTGTAGTGGTTTGAATCAAAAACATCTCCTACTATTTTCATCAAAATTGTATTTTTAGAAAATTTTCTCGACCTACAATACAGATAATAGAACACATCTTCCATCATGTCGTCCTTTGCAATTGCATTCGAACAAATAACACGGTACTAATAATTGCCTGTCCCAAAGGTATTGCATAAAACCACCAACTTTGCAAGAACCCTTTGTATATCCCCCCATATACTGGAACAAGCAGTCCAAATGGTATATAAGCGATGATTGCCCATAGCATATTTTTTATATCCAGGTTAAATTTGGTCAACAGCATAGTCAAACAAATCGATACAATGGTCATTATCCTAACGATAAATGTTGACCAAATCCATCCTTTTCGTTTTCTTAAAACGTATGTTGCTACAAGCCATATCGCCAGATATGAATAACTGCATATAGCACCCCAAAGCGTCGCTTCGCCAGCTGGCGAAAACATATGAGGAGCATTGGCTATTGTTGAAATAACAAATATAAGTACAGTAATAATAAAAAGATAATCTTCGATTTTTTCCTTATTCTCCTGATATATTTTCATGTTTTTCTTCATCTCTTTCTAATTTTAGACCGTATTGTAGTCTTTAGTAATATATTCGTCTTTATCTCCCGCATCTTCCAGCAGATTTGTAACCACTTCACTGAGCTGCGCAGCGTTCTTGGAAGTAATGACGGGAACGCCGGTCTGCGTCTCAATGGCCTTCCGCGCGTCGCCAGCCACCTTGCCACCGGCACGGGCCACGTCGATGTTCTCCGAAAGGGTTGCCGGTGCCTTCTGCTTGGAAATTTCCGTGGTGGTGGCCTCCGCCAGCATATTCAGCACTAACTCCAGCGTGGTCATGTTGTCACGAAGGTTTTTCTTTTTCAAGCCTTTTAGGTTTTTGTACTGCCGGGTGGACATTCCCGACCATGCACGGGAGATCTCATCGGTGAGGATTGCGTATTCCACGCCTTTCTGCACGCCGCGTGCATCCCATTCATCTGTCAGTTCCTTGCGGACTTGAATGGCTTGCAGCCGCTGGTTGATCCATTCGCGGGTATAGCCCTTTTTGAGATAGGTTTCCAATGCCCGCTCGATGGTCAGCTCTGGGTCGATGGTTTCCTCAATGCGCTCCCGGCCGACCTGTGCCAGCCAGAGTTTGAACGGCTCCGCCTTGGGTGACGGGATGGACTGGATGATGCGGAGGAGCTGCTCGGTATCAGCCACGTCGGTCAATCGTTTTTTACCATCATGAGCTGTCATTTTCAAACCGTGACAATTTGTCACGGTTTCATTGCCCTCGGCCTTCAACCGTTGTTTGAGTTTGCGCCAATACGCCGTGGGATCAACGCTGTCCGTCAGTACGCCAACCACATCAACAATGGAGAAATACCATTCTTCCTTTTCTTCATCCCACGCCGTGCGGATACGTTGGTTTTCAAAAAGCTGAATTTTAAGAGACATCCTATCACCCCAATTCCCAAGCTCACCCAGGATCAAGTCAACGCACCGTTGTCCTCCACCTTCTCCGCTTCAGACAGTTCTTCCCAGTCCTCACGATTTCCGCACCTGCGAAGGTAATCGTGGCCGCCGTCCACAGCGCAGGAGCCACAGCCGCAAAACTTGAAATCATGGACGGTTTCGCTTTCGATGACTTCTCCACATTTTTTGCATCTGATCGCGTTCCTGATAATTCTCGGCATAGTCATTCCCTCTTTAGTGCATTTCTGATTTTCTCTTTTTCCCCGCTGCCATCTGTACGGAGGCGCAGCAGAGGAATAGCGCACTTATCCAGAATGGAGTTCTTTTTCGCGTCCCGCTCTGCCTGCTTGCTCCCGGATTTATGAGAGCCGCCGTCTACTTCGATCGCCAGAACAGGTTGCTTATCCATTTGATTGAACAGTAGAAAATCCACATGTGTCAGCGGATTGCGGGCATATTTGCGTTCTTCCTCTGTCAGTGGCTCATAGTCCTTCACCAGCGTTGCAAGAGAAAAATGCACCGCACAACCGATGGAGGAAAATTCCTCATCGGACAGCACTTCCTGAATCACGGAGTACATGAGGTTTTCGGAATCATACTCCGATACTCGCTTATGTTTTTGCAGATATGCTCTGCGTTGCTCGGCATAACCCTGATAGAGCATATCGAATACAGAATAGATCTGACTCTGGATGATCTCGAAATTGTTGTATTCGATGTACCGGGCCAAGTCACCATAGTTGGTCTGGTCATTGCGTGGGTCCTGCGATGTGATCACAGCCAGAGAATGAACCGCGCGGGAAACCGCCACATTCAGCATATGGGGATCATCCACAAAATCTGTGATGACATTGTCGACCGAAGTCAGAATGATTGCATCCTGCTCCCGCCCCTGAAACTTGTGGACGGTGTCCACCTCATAAGTATCTCCCAACTGCTTGCGGATGGCTGTCACCTGATCCCGATATGGTGTGATAATACCGATGCTCTGGAAATTTTGCTGATGCAGCCGCGGAAGTACCTCCTGCTGAATGACGTCGATCTGTCGCTGATTGAGATGTCCACGGGCGTGGTTGCCGGCAGTTGTCCGGTACATGGTCAATACATCCGGCTCATCATGATCCTTCGTCATAACGATCAGTTGCCCGTGGTAGAACTTCTGGTTGCAGAAGTTGATGATTTTTGGGTGGCAACGGTAGTGTTCCCGCAGCAGCGTAACAGGTGCGTCCTGCCATATTTTCAATGCAGAGGACAGCAGGCTGTGAGTAGAAAAGCGATACCGCTCATCCAAGGAATACTTTTGCCAAATGGCATCGCTGGTGCGAATGTCATCCTCCGTCAGCACATTAGGGAGCTGCTTCAAATCCCCAACAATCACGATATTCCGTGCACAGGAAAATGCCAGCACCCCTGTGGCTAAATCGACCTGTGAGGCTTCATCCACGATCAAGTAATCATAGATATGTTCAATGCTCAGCGTCCCCTTAATGGAATAGGTCGTGCTGAGCACCACCGGATACTCGCGGGTAAACTCTTCGGAATTCCGGCGGAAATCATTCTTTTCAAAGCATCGTCTATTATTCCGCCAATGATACCGTGTTGCCAGCTCCGCCCGGAACAGCCGCAGGGACTTCTGTGTGAGCTCATCCATCTTCGCATCGAAAGCGTAGCGCTCCAGCTTTCGGTTCAATTCCTGCTTTTCAGCCTCCAGTTCCCGCCTCTTTACGAAATAGAATTGGTTTTGCAAATAGGGAATGATCTGTTCTGGGGAACAGGCAAACAATTTGAGTGCATTACGGTTGAATCGGAACATGATGGAGATTTTTTGCAACAGGCTCAAGCGAGTCTCACGCTCTGCGTGCTGTTCAAATTCCACCCAAAGCGCAAGAAGCTTCTGCGAGGACAGCTTGTCCAAGCTCTCCATTGGCATGTCACTGTAACTTGCGTAATATTCCTCAAAATAATGCTGCTCCGGGTTTAGCTGCAAGAACTCCTGCTCAATTTCCGCAATGCGGTTTTTGGCATTGAGCATTTCGTTCAGTTCTTTGGAGAGTGCAGTCGTTTCCTGATCTAATTGCTGTCGTTCCTCCGGGGGCATTTCCCAATCGCTCATATTCGGATAGGTGCCTGTCTGTGCATCCAGAAACTTCTCTTTGTTGGCAAGACTGCCGAGAAACGCAGTCAGAAAGGCAGCATTTTTCTTCTCCAGCTTTTCCACAACATTATGCGTTGCGGAATTGTTGTTGGAGACAACCGCCACGGTTTTCCCACTTCGGACAACATTGGCGATGATATTCAGAATCGTCTGTGTCTTTCCAGTACCCGGTGGCCCCTGAATGATACTGATTTTGGAGGAAAGCGCCCGTTCTACCGCCAGCTTTTGACTCTGGTTCAGGCCAAACGGATAGATCACTGCCTCCGGCATCTGGGGCATTTTGACGTCTTTCTGCGGTGCAAGATAGCTTGCCAACACGGTATCCTCGCTGACCTGCTGGATCTTGTCATACTGCATACTTAGAATGTTGATACCGTTTTCCGCCACCAGACTGATTGCAGCGGCAGTCTCCTTGAAATATTGGAATGCTTCTTGATTTTTACCGTCTGTCAGGCAATTTTGCTGGAACTGCACTTCGCTCCTACGGAATGATAAATCTCTCTTTCCGTTGCGGACAATACGATAATACCCACCGAAGTCGAGAATCTCATCAATTCCGCTGATGGCTTGCCCATTTGCGATGACAATCACCCGTGCAGGGTCGATTTTCTTTTGCAGGGGCAGAATCTCCACATTGCTACTCTGAAAGCCGTATGTCTTATTGGGCGCACTGGTATAGATGACCTCGCACTTCCCGTCATGGAACTGAAAGCTCGCGACCGAGTCCGTCTGGTCTTTTCCTTTTATGATAATTAAGTGCTTTCGTGCGTCCATAGGTATCTCTTCCCTCCCCAATACAAGCTGTTGATTTACGTGTTATCCACCCACATTTCACACTGGCTCATGACAGTCTGAACGGCATCATCCATGCCCTCTGGCGGATATTTGTGCTTTTTCAGCAGCCTTTTGACCAAGCGCCGCATTCCAGCTCTTGCACTTTCTTTCTTTTGCCAGTCTATTGTGCGGTTTTTACGAAGCAAGTCCGTCAGTTCCTTCGTGATTGCAATAAGCTCATCATGCTCATAGAAATCTTTGATGGCTTGTGGTTTTGTGAGAGCATCATAGAAGGCAAGCTCGTCCGCCGTCAATCCGAGTTTTTCTCCTTCGGCAGCAGCGGCAGCAATGTCCTTTGCCAGCTTGAGTAGTTCTTGAATAACTTCCTCATTGGTGAGCATTCCGTTCAGGTAACGGTTCATCGCACTCTGAATGATTTCGGAGAACTTCTCGGATTTGACAATGTTTGTACGACGATAAACAGATACTTGTTCAGCAATCAGCTTTTTCAAGAGTTCGACTGCAAGGTTCTTTTCCTTCATGTTTGCAACTTCTTCAAGGAACTTTGGATCGAACAACGAAAACTCAGTCTGGACATTGGAGAAGAGGTTGATAACGCCTTCGCTCTTGATGCTGTGCTTCAAAAGCTCGTTAATGCGCTCATTTACTTCCGGAAGCGTAAACTTCTTTCCGGTACCGCCTGAAACCAAGCGCACGGTCATCGTTCTTACGGACTCGAAGAAAGCTGCTTCCATACGAGTTTTCTCATCTATCAAGCTGCTACACAGCGAGAGTGCCTGCTTGAGAAGCAGAGCCTCCTTGATAAACACATTCTGTGTCTTTTCATCGTCGGGAAGCTCATACTCTGCAACACTCTTGCCGAGTATGAAGTTCACACCGCCGCTGATGAGCTTTGCACGGTCAAGGTCGCTTCCGGTCATAAATTTCTCATAACTGAATCCGTGGAACAAATCTCTGCAAATAGAGAGTTTTTCAAGGAACTTCGGATATGCAGCCTTGCTTACATCTGTATCACCATAGTTCTTCTTGTCTCTGGCAGTATAGTCGTTCATTGCCTGTTTCAGTGCAGCCGCAATACCGACGTAATCAACAATCAAACCGCCTTCCTTATCTTTGAAGACACGATTGACGCGGGCGATAGCTTGCATCAGGTTGTGTCCAGCCATCGGCTTATAGACATACATCGTAGCAAGGGAGGGAACATCAAAGCCGGTCAGCCACATATCCACGACGATAGCGATTTTCAGCGGAGAGTTATTGTCTTTGAATTTCCGCGCCATATCGTCCTTATGTGCTTTATTGCCGATAATCTCACGCCATTCTTCGGGATCATTATTGCCTTGCGTCATGACCACTGCAATCTTCTCCGTCCACGCCGGACGTAGCTCAAGAATGCGCTTATAAATCTTCATCGCTATGGGACGCGAATAAGCAACAATCATTGCCTTGCCGGTCAGGATATTCTCACGGTAATTCTCGTAATGATCAAGAATGTCATTTACCAAGGAATTGATCGTCTGGTCGGCACCGAGTATTGCTTCCATCTGACCAAGTTCCTTTTTGCTCTTTTCAATGACATACGGATCGGCGTTGTCAGCCATAATGTCATACTCATTATCGATCAGATGGAGGGTGTTCTCGTCGAGTTTCAGGTGAATCACACGGCTCTCGTAGTAGACGGGTCTGGTCGCGCCATCTTCAACTGCCTGTGTCATATCATAGATGTCGATGTAATCACCGAAGACCTCTCGTGTACTGCGGTCTTTTGTGGAGATCGGTGTTCCGGTGAATCCAATGTAGGTTGCATTAGGAAGCGTGTCTCTTATAATGCGGGCAGTGCCGATAACGGTTTTCGCCTCGACTTCGCCGTTGTCCTTCTGCTTGACCACAACCTTCTCATTGAGACCATATTGCCCACGATGTGCTTCGTCAGCCATCACGATAATGTTCCGGCGTTCTGAAAGAGCTTCGTTACTTTCCTCAAACTTCTGCATGGTTGTGAAGATTATGCCGTTCGCCTGTCTGTTTGCAAGCAGCTCTTTCAGATTTTTACGGCTTTCGGCGTGCTGCGGCGTTTGACGGAGAAAATCTTTGCAGCGGGCGAATTGTCCGTAAAGCTGGTCATCCAGATCGTTACGGTCGGTAATGACGACGATAGTGGGGCTTTCTAACGCTTCTTGCAGATAATGAGCATAGAAGACCATAGACAGCGATTTTCCACTGCCCTGTGTATGCCAGAAGACGCCGCCCTTGCCATCAGTTACGGTTGCGTGCTTTGTAGACTCAATCGCCTTTTTGACCGCAAAGTACTGATGATACCCAGCGAGTATTTTGAAAGTATTCTGTCCATCCACGTTGAAGCAGATGAAGTTCTTCACGATGTCAAGGAAGCGGGTCTTCTCAAACAGTCCGACAAAGAATGTGTCAAATGATGCGTGTTGCGTATTCTCGTAGCTGCCATCTGTTGTTTTCCACTCCATAAAGCGGTCTTCGCCGGAAGTGATTGTGCCAGCCTTTGAAGTGGTCAAGTCGCTCATGACACATATCGCATTGTAAATGAACATAGAGGGAATCTCATACATATAGTTCCGGAGCTGGCGGTATGCTGCGGAAGCGTCGGTTTCTTCGCGGGACGGAGACTTCAACTCCACAATGACGAGTGGGAGACCATTGACAAAGAGGATCACATCCGGTCTTTTCTCGGAGTTCTCAATGAAAGTCCACTGATTCGCAACCGTGAACTCGTTACTGGCAGGATTTTTGAAGTCTACAAGGTAGACAAGGGTAGAGCGTTCTTCACCTTTGTCAAAGTATTTTACAGGGACACCATTTTGGAGGTAGTCCATAAAGACCATGTTCTTCTGCAAGAGAGTTCCGGTTTCAAAGTTCTTGAGTTTATAGATTGCCTCCGTTAGAGCATCCGTAGGCAAGTTCCTATTGATTCGCTGCAAAGAGGGCAGCAGGACATCTTCATAAAGCGGAGAGTGATAATCGCGCTCCACGTCCGGACCATAGACATAGTTATATCCAAGCTCCTCATTGAGAAGCTGCAAGACGGCATTCTCGTAATTTGATTCGGTAAAGTAGCCCGACATTTATACTCAACTCCCTCTATATAATATCCGCATAGATGCGGTTTCCGACTTTTGTGAAGACTACCTCAGCAGGAAGTAAATCGTCTCCCGCATTTGCCATTGAAACCAGTGTCTTTGCCCATTCGCTCAACTGTATAGGCAGCCTATAACATAGATTTTCAGGCGATGCCTCAATAGTCACTAATGGAATGCCGCCCCTTGCAATACCAACAGATAGAGCTACAAAGGCGTTTTTCCCTTTGGTGAGTTCCAGAGTGGGTTGCTTGTCTACATCGTAATATACTTTTGCACCGCGTCGGTTCCTGAAAAAATCCTTTTCTTGATCTTCCACCGGCTCAACAGGCAGCTTGTTCTTCATCTGCTCAAAATGGGTTTTAAGTCTTTGGCAGATGCAGCTATTACAATACTCCGGTTGCATATCAAAGTCTTTCTCGATGTCTTTTGCTGAATTGAAATGATTCATGAAATCCAGCAGTCCCAAAAAACTAACAAGGTCATCTGAATAATTACCGGCATAGACCTTATACCAATCATTGTTGATCTCGAACATGATATGATAAAGCTGCTTGTATAGCTGTAACTGCTCATCGGTTAGTCTAAACCACTCTTTGCTGAGAAGAGTTTTCACAACGCGGGGACTGTCCTGCATCGGTGTCAAGGAATAATACAGCGATTTCATCAGTTTTCCGATGATGCCTACCAGCATATCGGCTATCCTAATTCCAAAGTGGTCTATCGAGTTCGCTTCGTCGCAATTCTTCAATCCGGTTTCTCTCGCGGCAACAAGAGTTCTGCTTTCGGCTCCTGCTTCACCTTCCTTGTCGAGCAGAACTGAATAATCAAGAATGCCTTTGCTACTCAGAAAATTTCCAAACCCGACAAACTGCGAATGGTAGTCCCACGCGAGGGACTGCGGAACATCTACATCATCCAAGATACAAAGGACGGCTTCAAATGCTGTGTTTTCCTGTGCCTTCAATTTGAGGTTTTCTTTGTTGCGCCTAATCCGGTTCGTCAGGAATGTCTTTAATGCGGTTACAAACTCCGCTGGGCTTTTATACAGGCTTTCAATTACCTCTGTGGGTCGGTATGTAACTATCGTTTTGACTATCGAGTAGCGTGCGGCGTCCATATCAAAGAAGACGCTATTGTGATAGCCTTTGAAAATCTGGCTGATAACGTATTCGATTTTGCTTGCACAGAACAGATAGATATAGCTGTTCTCATCAAAGATGGAAAAGAAATCCCCAAGCAGTTTTACATTTGCTTTGTTGAGAGAGGCAAATCCATGAACTAACTGCTTCGGCTTTATCGTTCCGCTTTTTAGCTCCCCTTTTTTCTTTCTGTCAGTGTGTTTTTCTTCAAAAGCATGATAACGCTGTTCAAAAGCTGTTTCGTGATCGCTGCGCCACCCGATAATAGCTGCCAGAAAACCATCATAATATGTCTCACCAGTAACAGTTGAGAGATTGATGACCCTGCTATGCTCAGACTCATCATAGTAAAAGCAGTATTTCATCTTATCTCTCCTAACGTAAACGATAATTTAGCGGCTTAGAGCTGGACAGCAGACGCATCGATCTCGCCGGACATCAGTTTGGGCAATAGAGTGTCCCGTACAAGGGCAAGATGCTCATTTTCCATACCATTGGCATAGATTTTCGAGAAAACTGTTTGGCATACGGCATCGAACTTCTCCACCAAACCCTCAGGTGCAATGACAATAGGCTCTGTTTCAATAAATCCATTGATGTCAAGATTTTTGATGCCTGTCGTTCCATTTTCGTAGGAAAAGAAAATGTCCCTGTCATAGAGGTACTGCCAATAGTAGTACACATACATACTGTAACCAGCACGAGGTTTAAGGGCTTTGCAGAAGTTTGTGCAAACCATTCCCTTATCATATCGAGCAAGCAAAGCGTCTGATACTGCTGCGGCGCGCCCAGTAGATTGTGTCGGGCTACCACCAGAGATTTCAACAACTATATCTCCGTCAACAAGCTGCTTAACAGCATAGTTCTTTGGCAAGATATAGCGTGTGGGCATTTTCCCCTTATTTCCTGCGCGTACTTCCGGAATATCTGCTCCCCGAATACAGTAAACCATCTCTGTGTTGTTGCCAGAAGGAGAATCTTTGCCCCAATCTCCGCTGATAGTCTTTTCAATGAGATTGGAGAAGGTGCCTTCCTTCCATGATATAGCGTCAGGATTATCAACAAACCACTGCTTAAACAGCGCTTGAGCTTGCTGCTGTAAATTATCGTTTGTCTTTTGGTTAAGCTGAATCTTGCTTTGAAGAGAATCAAGTATCGCAACTATCTGTTGTTGGCTGTCAAGCGGTGGCAGATCAAGTTCTAACTGCTCAATCATTGCTTTGGTTAGAGCATTTCTTGTAGCTCCAGCAGATGCAAGTTGCAGCAGATACTCTTTCCGCCATTGCAGATAATATAGAACATAACCATTCATAATCTTATGTGAATTACCGCGAATAATGGCAACGTGCTGATTCACTCGTGCTGGCAAATAGTCATCATCCATCAGACAGGCTCGTGCAACGGAATCTCCGGTAATGTTCAACAGAACATCGCCAGAATGGACTTCAACATTGGATAGTTTTTTTGCCTGCTCATCGTTGATAAAAGCAAGTCCCTCTTTCGAGAAGTTAAAATCAAGAACATTTTGACTTCTCACTAATGAGATGCCTTCATCACAGTACGCCTCTTTACCTCCGCGCGGCGTTGCACCGCTTCCGATCTTTTCACATACCTCAGCCAGTTTAACAATAGCCATTGCTGCACCATCCTATCCGATATATTTTCTATGTGCCAGCTTCACGTTCTGCTGCTTCACCATCGCATAGTGCATGGTGGTGTCGATTTTTTGATGTCCTAAGAGTTGCTGGACTTGCTCTATGGGCATTCCCTTGTCAATGGCAGTAGTAGCCAGAGTTCGTCTGAACTTGTGGGGATGAACCTTCGGAATATTCAGACGATTTCCCAATTCCCGGAGGCGTGTCTCCACTCCGCCGATCATCAATCGGTCAAAGGGAGCTTTCAGGGAAACAAACAATGCCGGATTTTCATCTGTTCTGCCCTCAAGGTAGTTTTGGAGGTGGATCTTCGTCCTTGCGTCGAAGTAGACCAATCGTTCTTTATTACCCTTGCCGATAACAACGAATTCGCGTTCGTTGAAGTTGATGTCTTCGCGGTTTAGCGTGACCAGCTCACCAACACGCATTCCAGAGGAAGCAAGAAGATCAATCATCGCCAAGTCTCGTGCCGTTTTGCAGTTGTCGCGCATCAGCTCTAACGCTTCATCGGTGTAGGTGTCCTTGACCACCTTTGCGGTCTTGACTTTATGAATCCGGCGTACCGGGCTTTTCACAATGAAATCCTCATCTTCAAGCCATGAGAAGAAACTGGACAGGATCCGGCGGATGTTGTCTATGGTCACTTTGCTCGACCTACGCTGAACTTGATAGCTTGTCAGATAGCGGCGCAAATCATCTGTGGTAATCTGTTGCACAGCCTTTCTGACTCCGACAATTAGAGCGTCAATCGTCTTCCGGTAGTAGCTCAGAGTTTTCTCCGAGCAGCCTTCAATCCGCTTTGCCGTGATAAATGCTTCAACTGCATCCGTCTCTTCTGCTACGGAATTTGATCTGCCATCATATGTGATCGTTGCCCCTTCCAATGTCTCAGCCATTGCATCCCGAAGGTGCATGAGCTGTTCGTTGTTGAGATACGGCAGCATTTTTCGCTGTATCTCCGTGATGAGTTGTTCTGTCATTGTCGTGTCTCCTTTCGAGGTAAGAGAACGACATTCAGTGGCAGTCCCTTTTGTAAAACTCTCGCCACTGGTGAGAGTTATTAAAACGGTAAACGATAATTTATATGAGATGGTCAACGCTTACTACACATCACTATTCAAGGACGTTGAATGCGAAATGACCACCATCGGCAACTATGCCGAACGTATTTACAGCGGTGGAACTCCGACAACCTCTAATGCAGCGTACTGGGGTGGCGCGTTTGGCTGGTTTTCATCTGGTGAGACCCGAAATCGTTTTGTGATCTCAACTGAAAAAAGCATTACGCAAACCGGCATCGACAATTCATCTACCAAACTTGCTGCAAAACACGATATTGTCATGGCATCTGCTGGTCAAGGTTTTACGAGGGGACAGACATCCATGCTATTGATTGACACCTACGTCAATCAGTCTGTAATCGTCATTCATGCTGATAAAAAAATCCTACCCTATTTGTTTTGGAATTTGGCAAATCGGTATGAAGAACTTCGCGCAATCTCAGACTCAAGTAGTATTCGAGGAAGTTTAACCACAAAGATGATCGCTGCGTTTGAAGTACCCCTTGCAAACAACGATGTAATTCAAGCTTTTTCTGATTTCGCGTGGGCTGTCATCCCTCAAATTGAGAATAATCTCCTTGAAAATGAGCGTTTGGCAGCATTGCGAGACTTGCTTTTGCCCAAGTTGATGTCCGGTGAGATTGATGTCTCCGCCGTCCAGCTCTAAGCCGATAAATTATCGTTTAGCTGTTCGTTTACAATCAACTTCCTATCAATAGATTCAAGTGTGCCTACTATGGCGTTCTGCTCGTCAAATGACACGGGATAGTTGATCATAATTTCATCTAACAGGCGGTCACGGTTTAGTTCCGTTTGTCCCGTAGAGCCTTCATCCAACTGCAAGACTTCCCATTGGTGCGCTTTAAGAGCGTAACCAAGGAACTTCTGCGTTACCTTTCCGTTTGAACGGATAAGGATCATGTGTCCGTCTATTGTAGTTGCGGACGGGACATCTTCAATTTGCGCAATTCTCCCAGCGGTTCCCGCGCCTGTCGAATTGATCAGAATATCATCGGGTTTGACATATCGTTCAGGAGAGACTTTCTTTTTCATGGTATCATGCAACCTTGAATCTCCATAGCTTATTCGGAAATTCCGATTGCACTTTTGATTGAGAACTCTAATGGTTGTCTCGGATGCTTCTTCTGCATACGAAGGAGCAATCCCTTTGGAAATAAACCCGACCAGCTCTCGTAACGGCACCTCATGCCACTCAGATGTCATATCCAATCGCCCCCAATCGTTCTTTGATCTGAGCTTCAAGCTCATGAGACTTAGTGAAAAGCTCAGACAGTTCAGAAGTCAGACGCCCCATTTTCTCTTCAAACGGCTCACCGTCATTTTCCTGTTCCTCAATACCAACATAGCGTCCCGGAGTGAGAATGTAATCCTGCTTTGCAATGTCCTGCGTAGTGACAACAGCACAGAAGCCCTTTTCATCTTCGAGCGTTCCATCAACAAAGGCATTGTAGGTGTCAGCAATTTTCTTGATGTCTTCATCTGTCAGCTCACGCAGCTTCCGCGTAACCATAGTACCGAGTTTCCGTGCATCGATGAATAGCGTCTGGCCCTTCTGCTTCTTGTTCTTTGCAAGGAACCAAAGTGATACAGGAATCTGTGTCGTGTAGAATAACTGCGTCGGCATTGCGACGATACAGTCCACAAGGTCAGCGTTGATAATGTTCTTGCGGATTTCGCCTTCACCGCCGGACTGCGAGGAAAGCGAACCATTTGCAAGCACCATGCCGATACGACCATTCGGCGCAAGATGCCAGATCATGTGCTGCAACCATGCAAAGTTGGCGTTGCCAGCAGGAGGCGTACCATACTGCCAACGGACATCATCAACGAGTTTATCCGCGCCCCAGCCGGAGAGATTGAAGGGCGGATTTGCCATAATGAAGTCTGCCTTGAGCTGCGGGTGACAATCGTTAAAGAACGTGTCCGCATTAAACTTGCCAAGGTCAGCTTCAATACCACGAATGGCAAGATTCATCTGCGCCATCTTCCATGTGGTCGGGTTGGAGTCCTGACCAAAGACGGAAATCTTGTTGATGTTGCCACCGTGATTTTCGATGAACTTTGCGGACTGAACGAACATACCGCCAGAGCCGCAGCATGGGTCATAAACACGCCCATTGAACGGCTGCAACACTTCAACGAGGGTACGCACAACGCAAGAGGGAGTATAGAATTCACCAGCAAGTTTACCTTCCTGTTCGGCAAACTTAGAGAGGCAATATTCGTATGTGCGACCGAGAATGTCCTTGCTGTTTCCATGCTCGATCATCTGAATGTTGGTGAAGAGATCAACCACTTCGCCAAGACGCCGCTTGTCCAGTTCCGGACGGGCAAAGTTCTTAGGCAAAATATCTTTGAGGCGCTTGTTTTCTTTCTCAATACTGCGCATTGCATCATCAATCACTGCACCAATTTCCGGCGTGTGAGCGGCAGCAGCAATCGCGCTCCATCGTGCATTCTCAGGGACAAAGAAGATGTTTTCGGCAGTGTATTCGTCCTGGTCTTCTTCAAATCCATCACCTTCTTCAACCAGTTCCTTGTACTTTGCCTCGAAGCGATCAGAGATGTATTTCAAGAAAATCAGTCCGAGAACGACCGACTTATATTCGGATGCGTCGATGTTCCCGCGTAAGACGCAAGCCGCGTCCCAGATTTGTTTTTCAAAGCCGATATTGCTTGTATTTCCAGCCATAGTGTTTTCCTCCCATATATCTCATGCTTGCGAAGAGTTTATAGTCATTTGAAATTCGTTCAAAAAATGAGGATGAATCTAATTAGTCGTTTTTATCCGGCACAATCTCCACAATATCCTCTATCCGGCAATCCAGCGCTGCGCAAATCTTCACGAGTATCTCCGTAGTAACATGTCCATTCCGTCCCATCTTGGTAACTGATGCTGGGCTGATACCCGCCTTTTCACACAGGTCCTTTTTCTTCATGTCCTTATCGATGAGCAGCTTCCAGAGTTTTTTATAACTCACAGACATAAAATATCTCCTCCGTACCGATATACAAAAAATGCTCTGCCGCTTGGCAGAGCATTCGGTCTATTGCAGCCATACTGCCAAGGCCTATTCCAACACTTGACAGCGTTGTTTATAATGATAGCACATTCGGGCAGGAAAAGCAAGAAAATGATAAATCCGCACGAATTCCGACTCTATTCAATTTCTTTTCAAGTGTGAAAGAAACTGTGGATAAGGGGCTACAAGCGGTATAAAGAAACAAGTGGTTTGATAGAGTAAAAAGAGTTCCCACTCTATCTTTACATAATTGCTGGTTGCGCTGATTGAAGAAATCAAACCGTCAGCGGCTTTTCACTTGTCCTCAAAGCTGATATTCTCCCAATCGTCCAGATAGTAAATTTTATTCCGGCGCACCTCGGACCAACTTAGCCATAAAAATGGAGGAGAGTCGATTGACTCTCCTCCAAATAAAGATATTACTGTTTGTGCTCTGGCATTTCGACCTCGATTTCTCCATTTTCAATAGCCAATTCAATTTCAGTCCGTATCGGTTCATAGATTGGTATATCTTGATTGATAGCCTCAAAACTGACAGCTAACGAATATTTTGCTTTAAACAAGCCTCCCCAACCTTTGTGCCCGCGAACCGCAATGCAAAAAGCATCACTCAACTGATTGGATTTGATTATACACCAATCCTTTTGAAGAGTACCATTTTTTCGAGAATATCCTTCCGCCGCCCCCCGATTGGTTGCCTCTCCAAGTACCCAGTTAAAATCGCCATCGTCGTCAATGATAGCGCCCGTTTCAAAGATACGGCGAGCAAATGTATCCGCATTCTCTCCAATCCGGCTACAGCACCAGTCTAGCCATGTTGACAAATATCCTTTTACGTAACGCCGAGTCCGGCGAGGATTCGCTACGTAAGACAGGGTAACTTCGACCAAAATGTCATAATCTTCACCAACATTAGATAATTCTTCTGGAATAGGAACTTGAAAAATATGAGCTTCATCGTCTCCAAGTTCCATGAGGGACGGTGTTACCAAAGTTATTCGATACTCGTCATTGTGAGTGGCACGTTCGACATCTGGAACACCATATCCTATATGGCGTAATGTAGAAACACATTCTTCTTTACTAACCTCATTGATATTCTTAGGCCACCGGGCAGATTGGGCTATTAACGCTCTATACAACAACGCAGGAGACTCTGGCAAAGCCTTCTCAACCTGTGATGCAATATAAGTGACTTTTGGCGTTGAAAAAGACGTGCCAACACCATCACGTGCAAAAGCTGGACCTTCTGGAGATTTACGAATTAGTTCCGGACATACTTCCGGAGGTGTTGTAAGTTGAGGTGGGACACTTCCTTTATTATACATGTGAGTCCCTCCGTACTCGACAACTTCTGGCTTTAAGACATCCCAAATACCTGGTCCTGAGCGTGAAAATGAAGAGACCTCCATATGTTTTCCTAACGCGATCAAGTCATCAGTTTCTAACTCATCTGCCGACACGGATCCTACGGTAATTGCTTGTAGGCTCTGCGCTGGATTTGAAATTCTACATAACTCTCTATCAAGATATTCAGGATATGGATACCCCGCCTGCCAATAAGCTGATATGACATCTGTGGAAATATTCCCCGCTGCCTGTATAAACAAGACGTCATGATTGTAAGACTGACTATCAATTTCGGCCGCCCATGGCGTCATGTGTTTCATTTCACAAGATCGGCGGCTACCAATGGAGTGATTAAATATTTTGGTTGGGATTTGGTTCTCAACATTATATTTCTGCACAGCAATAGCAATTGCCTTTGGCGGATACACATTTTGGGGCAGGCAATTGTTTTCGTCAAGAATTCGCATATTGCGAATCCAACAAGGAAGTTGATAAACTCCATCTAAAGGAACTGCCTTTGGATATAAGACTGCGCCAGCCACTCGTGTCCCGTGTCCTCCTCCAGCAACTTCGTCACTTGTACCCGTATTATTGGGGAGCAAACTGATAGATTCGTCACTAGAAATTGCTGGTGCTAAATACTTATGTTCCTCCTGAATACCACTATCCATTACACATATAATGGGAGCGGATTGGGTAGGGGCCTTAATCTGTACGGTTTCGATGAGATTGTCTCTATTTTGGGGAGCCTCTCCCATAGCTATTGTCTCAGCTTCGGATACTTCAAATATATACGCAAAATTCAACACTAAGTCAAACAAACATTTACCAGATATTCTTAAGCGTGCCGAAAAACTGTCGGGTAAATCGGCTATCTCCGATGTACCATCAGCAAGTTCCATAATTTCACCATTATAATCAGAAACAAAACTTTCTATTGTTTCCTCTCGCTGCATCTTGATTTCGTCCCAAACCATATAGGCAGCATTAAACCTTTCTGTCCATCGTTGTTCACGAATAGAATAGTGTTCATCGGCTTCACCATCTTTTCGATCGGGCCGTTTTGGCAGCTCAATGTTTCCACAACAACTAACGCCAATATCGATAACATATGTTGCATCTGGTGAAATTGTTGCCCATTTTGCATAGAGTTCTTTTGACAAAATTCTCTTAAGCCTATCACCATCTTCACAGAGAGCATAAACTTTTGCTGGTGAATTGCACCTTGCCGTTACATTTGCAACAAAAGCATCTGCTTTCGCATTTAAAACTGAAAGGTCAACATCTTCTGTAGCAACTATAATAAATCCTTCCTCAATCTCACAAACAATCTCAAATCCTAATCCACGTAGGAAATCAATATCAGCGGAAGGATCTATTTCTATCAGTATGGGAATGCCTGTTTCTATTTCAGGTAAGGCGTTTTCTGAACGGTCTGCACGACGCTCTTTCCAAAAACGAGACAATTCAGCAGAGCGACGTTTCACATAGCCACCGTGAGCAATTCGGTTAGCAGTATTTCTCTTTGTCTGAGCAGATACTGCGCCGCCACCACGCAATTTTGGTTTCCCTTGAAATAATAGTGGAAGCGGTAAATGCGTAAAGTCATTATTCTCTGCCATTGTCGTACCTCCTTACAGATTAAAATTTAGAGCTTTCTTCCAATGCTTTTACAAAATGTTCTTTACATACTTTTTTGCACCCTGCAAGAACACCAATCTTTGCAGCCCGTTGCGCAATCAAAACAATATTGGCGGCAGAGTATCCATCCAATTGATTTGATATTTCATCCATATCAATATCCGGAGAAACTGGTATTGCAGATAAGGTCATCTCCAATAACCGTTTACGTTCTGATTTCCCCGGCATCGGCATTTCAATAACATCATCGAATCTTCGGAAAAGAGCCTCATCAAGAGACACTTTCAAATTTGTAGTGGCTAAAACCAATCCCGGAGCATCATATTCGTCTAACAAAGTAAGTAGCATATTGACGATTCTAGGAACTTCGCCAACATCCTGTGTTGTACTGCGAGATTTAGCGATAAAATCACACTCGTCAAGAAGTAAAACAACAGGTTCGCTTTTGCAATAATCAAATACCATTCTAAGATTTGATGCTGACTCTCCAAAGTAAGAAGAAAGTAAAGAATCGAATCGGACTTTCAATAGTGGTAACCCGAGATTCCACGCAATTCGTTCGGCGCTTAACGTTTTACCACACCCTGGAGAGCCATAGAGAAGTATTTTTCTTTTAGGTACGAGGTTAAATTTTTTTAACCTTTCGCGCGCTACATATTCCTGCTCAATCGAAAGAAGGCGTTCTTCAACTTCGTTCGGTAAAATCATATGATGTTTTAATTGTTCTCTTGGAATATACGATACCAATTGTGAATTTGTGCGCTTACTCTTTGGCAAAGCAGATAATCCACTTTCGCTTTTTCTACTCTCAAACAGAGTGTATTTAGGCTTTTCAGTAATTGAAATTTTTTCCAAAGAGTCTGCAAGAATGTTATGACCGAGTTTGCGTTCCTCTTGAATGATCGTAATGGCTATTTTCTTTAATGATGATACATCTTCGGAAAAAATGGCTCGAAATAGTCTCTTATATAATTCTGCTTTCATATGGCAAATCCTCCCTCTCGAATAGTTGTCATTCTGATAGCGTATAAAACTATCACTTGTCGTTGACTTTATACTTTTGCTGCCCAGAGGAAGTTTTTTCGATTGATTCCAAACGGGTTTCTGCGGTGTGAACATAGTTTAAGAACAAAGTCCCTAATAGCAATCTGTCACTTCTTGATATTCGGTTCCATTCATAGCCTTTAAATAAATCTCGTACAAGAAAAATTTCATTAGTATGCAGATGCTTTGTTTCCGCTATAGCCCGAGCCAAAAGATCGTTTGCGGTTGCCATTTCATATCCTCCTCGTTGTAAACAATATGATAAACAACGTTGTTTGTATCATAGCACGAGGACATACAAAAAGCAATAGTTTATATGAACGACTCTCGAGATAAAATGATCGATACTAATATAAATAAAAAGGCGGGGCTCAGACCTATAGGTCGCACCTCGCAAAGTCATTTTTCCACCAGCGCGGACAGCTCCGCGAACACATCGGACACTCGGTCCCTGAGCTTTTCATAGTCCCGCTGGAGCCCGACGATCTCCTCCGTGTACACGCCGAAGGTGTTGGCATGGACGACCACCTGATTGAGATTGTTGGCGCACCGCCGCTGTAAAACCAGCTCCTTGACCGGGGCAAGGTCTACATGGAGGATATAGCCGTTCAGGACCATCTTCCTCATATAGATCCCCGCCTCGGCCATGCGTCGTTGTGTCTACACAGGTTCATTCTCCATGACCATCACATGAAAGTATCTGTCACGCTTGTGCCGAACCGTCAGCGTTCCTCCCGTTCCCGGCTCCGCTTGTGAGTGGGCAGTTCCTTCACTCTGTCCAGTTTCTTTTTCTACGGTCCCTTAGGGAGCGGAGAAGGCGGCAGGTTGTTCAAAATACCGTCCAGCATATTGCCATTCTGTTCCTCAGAGAGCTCGACTACAAACAGGTGGTTGTCTTTTCCGTTCATACAATGCCAACACTTCATCGCAAGGACAAACTGATTGGAGGTCAAATGATGAATTATAAAGCAGACCCGTTTCAAAACTATGAATTGATCACCGTTGATGAGCTGAAGGATCAAGCCAACAGTCTATTGAATCTGGTAACGGAGGAACAGCAACCATTGCGCATATTCTTGAATAATGACCAAGAGTTTCTGCTGTTCCCTCAGGACCTGCTCACCCCGATCTGCGACTCTGACCTTCGTTTGATCCTGCTGTCGGCAATGCGGTATGCGATGGGCAGAAACACATGCATGCCCGTGGTGGTCTCCGATTATATCAAGCGTCATCTTCAGCTTCTGGATGATAAGTTTCTCGTACTGGCTGCCGATGATATCAGGCGGCACCTTGAAGACTATGCAGAGCATGAGCCAAATCCGAATCTTTGGCAGGGTCTTTTAGATGCATTCGAAACAGAGCAGAGAGAGCGTGCCACTTGTAAGGCAAAGAAGCCTTGCCCGACCTGCGGGAAGCCCTCGCTTTGAGCACTAATCGAAAAATATTCATGATAAAATCACGATGAAAGTCAACAGTGTTTTCCTCGCAGGAAGCAGATGCTTCCCCTTACTTCGGCACACTTTCCCTTAAAATGCCGCCCGAATTAAGGGAATGTAGTGGCTGTTACTGGTGTTCCTTGTCTATGACATCTCACACCTTGCGCTGCTCCCCTCCCAGGAACCTCTTGCACACCCCTACCATTAGAGTTACAATTCAGGTAATCCCAAACGATTCCCGCTGGGGGGCAGACAAAAGTTCACCGAAGGGAGCAACTGACATGGATAAAGAGCGTATGGCAGAGTTGGAGAAAATCGAAGCCCATGGTGCCAAAAATGGCTGGGTTGCACCGATGGCAGAGGAAGACCGGGAGTTCTTTGCATATTTTCGCTCTGTGTTTAAGCGTTACAATATTTCCCCCTCAAAGGCAACACGGCTGGAATATGATTTTGTGACACGAGTTGCGGAGAGTGAGTTTTATCTCCAGAAGGCAAATGCGTGAAGGTATTCTTTGTCTATAGCGATGCAAATTCTGCGCCGCCTGTCCCCGCTTAAAGGACTTGCTTACCCTCTCCGACAGAGGTACAATGCGGCAAACCGAAGTGTCGATTCACTCGTCTGCGGCACTCCGGCAAACTATGAAAAACCGCTTTCTGTCCCCTGTCACGAGGGTGTTCAGAAAGCGGTTTTTGACCACATGTTTGACTACAGACAGTCGTAGAGTGTGCGGAAACAGTGGAGTCAAGAGTTGCGAAGAGCGTCCGTAATAAAGCAAAAACGGCTATAAAGCACCGGAAAAAGTAGAAAAATTTTTATTCAAAAGTTTGGGAGCAAGATGTCGGGAGTTCGAGTCTCCCATCTCGGTCCAAGATGTGTTGATGAAAGATGCAACACAGAAAACGCCGCACGAAAGTGCGGTGTTTTTGTATCTTTACAGGCTTTTTTCTGGCGGAAAAGTTAGAAAAAACGAGTTTTTCGGAAAATCAGTTTTTCCACGCGAGAGGCGACATTTCAGAGATGCAGCAGAGCACTCTTGCGGACTGGTGTGACTTGAACACCGAGGCTAAAAAAGAATAAAGCATAAAAGGCAGGCCACCGTTCGGCTCCCCATGTAGGAGAGAACGGCGGCCTTTTTCGTTACATTGGTGCTTATGTTGCTTTCGCCTCGTTTGTCTATCATTCCTTGGTGGTGTTGGTAATAGCTTTCTCATAACCTTTCGGGTATGCTTGCGTTACAAAAATACGAAAGAGGTGTCCGAGAATGGCAACCACCAAAAACTTGTGCGCTCAGATCCCCATTGATCTGCATGAGCGGGTCAGCGAAGAACGGGAACGGCTGGGCCAGACCACCAGCGAGTACATCGCCAACCTCATCCAAGACTATTACAACATGATGGAAAATCAGAAAGGCGGCATTCAAATGACTGAAAAAAGCAGAACCATGGCATTCCAGATCCCCGAAGAACTCTTCCAGCGCATCAAGCGTCACTTGGAGCGCGAGACGCTCCGAACCGGCAAAAAGCTCACCCAGCGAGACTTCGTGCTGAACCTGATCACGCAGGCACTGGACGAAGCGGACGCTGAGAACGCCACGGAGCAGAACGCTCCCAATGAGGCCCATGTCGCGCCCCGTGTGGCCGACGTGACCGCTCCAGCGGGCACGGACACCCCCCACGAAGATAACGCCGTGTAGGCCCACGTTAAAGCCCAAACAAAAGAACACGATTTAGGGAAAAGCCACCCAGGGCATCCGAATCTCTCGGATGCCCTGGGTGGCTTTTTGCGTTTCGCCAGAAAGGAGGTCATCACTATGGCAAGCGAGATCAAAAGACGCTTTACAGACACAGAAATGCGGATCGCCAAGGAAACGGATCTGCCGGAACTGCTGACCCATTTGGGCTATCAGGTGCGGCGGATCGGCAGATACCATACCACAGCGGAAATGGACAGCCTGCGGATCAAGGACCGCCGCAAGTGGTTTCGGTACTCGCAGAATACCGGCGGGGACGCCATTACCTTTTTGCAGCAATTCTGCGGCAAGAGCTTTCCAGAGGCTGTGGAGTACCTGTTGGCCTTTCACGGCAGGGCCAGAGACTCCCCCACCAAAGCGGCGCCTTTTGTCAAGCGGGACGAGGTGCAAAAGCCCTTTACCCTGCCTCCCCGGAATACGGATGACCGCAGGGTGTTTGCCTACCTGCGCAAGCGCGGCATCGCCCCACAGGTGATCCGCCAGTTTTTGAACAGCGGCCTGGTGTATGAGGACGCCGAGCATCACAACTGCGTGTTCGTCGGAAAGAACAGCGCGGGACAGGTAAAATAATCCCAAAATGCTGATGATTAACAAGGCGATTGCGGAAGCAACGGAAGAAAGCCATAAAATCAGCACCCTGCGGGCTAACGGCTTGCTGGATGCCGATGCCTGCGCCGTCCGCATGAATGCCATCAGCGCCAAACTGACTCAACTCCGTGGAGAACGCCGCTGGTTGTCGGAAAACGAGGCTTTGGATGAAACCATGGATGCCATTCGCAAGATGACAGCTGTCATAAATAATGGGCCGGAACAGATGAATACCTTTGATGAGGACTTGTTCGACAGCTTGGTGGAGAAGGTCATCGCGGAATCCCAGACACGCATCCGCTTCCGGCTTTGTGGTGGTTTAGAACTGGCAGAACAATTGGAGGTGGCGGCAAGATGATCAACCGAAAAATTTTATATGGGTACAGGATTCGAAACGGTATATTGGAAATCGTACCGGAAGAACAACAGACGGTGAAGCGAATCTTTACCCTCTATAATGCCGGGGCTTCCTACCAGGGCATTTCCGATGCATTGAATCAAGGAAATATCCCATACAGTCAGGAAGTTCCTCTTTGGAATAAGCATAAAGTGAAGCGTCTCTTAGAAAATCCACGCTACACTGGCCAGGATGACTATCCGGCCATTGTGGACATGGAGGTTTTTCGGGCAGGGCGGCAGAGGACAGCCGAGAAAAATGAAAAGCGCCGCCCACATGGAGAGAAATCTCCCATCACATATCTGACACCGTATTTCCAGTGCACCTGCGGCGGAAAGCTTATCCGCATTGGCGGTAAATGGTTGGATAGCGACCTGTACCAACAGGGGCTTCAAGTACACACCGGCACGGGAAATGCGAGTGGACTTGACCTTTTTGGAGCTTTGGTCGTTGCGAGGGCAGCAGCCCGCCCATGAAATCAGATGCTTTGCGGAAGGAAACACCGACATATCGGCACCGATTTCCGAGATCAGTGCGATGGCGGTCATAATGTTTCCGGAAAAGCCGGGGACAGTCTGAAGCAGTTCCAACTGATAGGGGTACTGCTGAACCAGACAAAGAATTTCCTTTTCTACATTGGTTTTGTGGACTTCCAGCTCATCCAGGTGCTGCAAACATTCTCTGAGCTTTACGGCTTGTTGGTGGGAGATAGTGCCATCAATAACGGCCTGAATTTCCTCAACAGGGTGCTTGCAACGTCTGTCGATGAACGGGGCAACCTGAAAGGTCTCACCGGGATGCTCTAAAATGTAGCGGATAACGGAACGTGAGGATTTCCCAAACACGTCAGAAAACACATCATCCAGCTTCAAATTGGAAACGGTGAGACAATTTAATGCCCGGTTCTTTTCACTGGTCATTATATTAGTGAGCTTGGAACGGTAGCGCATCAGGTCGCGCAACTGGCGAATGTCCGGCGGAGGGATAAAACTTGGGTTGACCATATCGCACATATACAGGTCACAAATCCACTTGGCATCCTTATGGTCGGTTTTGTTGCCCTTTTGGGGTTTCGTGTATTTTGGATAGGCCAAAGTTACCCAGCAGGTTTTCTCAAGGATATTAAACACCGGTATCCAAAACTTACCGGTGGATTCCATACAAACATCGTTACAGTCGTATTTGGCAAGCCAGTCAGCCAGTTTCTGCAAGCCTTTTGTAAAGGAGGAAAAGCGAGCCTGCTTATACTCTGTACGTCCATTTGTGTCAGTAATTCCCATACAGGCGTAAATCCAAGTCTTGTGAACATCCAGTCCACAGCAGTTTTTGCGGAAAATCTTAAATGCCACATATACCTCCCAAGATAGATTGGAAAGATTCGGCAGTGACTGGTCATCCGGCAAAATCGAGTCGATTTGAAAGAGATAAGTTTACGGGCTACTTGTTTGCGCCATTCGTTGATGCCTTAACGGATGACCGACGCCATATAGAAATGCGGGGTTGCCGCTATACAGCCCCACCACTCACCTCCACGGGTTCTGTAGTGTACCGAACGCTCCGTGGATATTGTAACAAATTTTGCAAATGTACGAAAGGCCGCAGGTTTCATAACCACGTCGGTGCCTTTCGCAGAAAGGCGGATTATACACAAATGAAGCGCGGGATGAAAAGCTGTTGCCCGCTCGTCTCGGATGAATGTTGCTTCTATGATGCGACTTAATGGATGTTGTCTCTGGAATTGTTTTCAGTAACCGTGCCCCGGAGCGCCGATCCAAATCTGCTGAAAAAAACAGCGCCACTCAGACGAAAAACCGTCCGAGTGGTGCTGCTATTCGCTATGAAATTACTGGATGGCATCCTTCAGGGCCTTGCCGGACTTGAAGGCAGGCACCTTCGCCGCGGCGATCTCGATGGTCTCGCCGGTGTGGGGATTGCGGCCCCGACGGGTGCCGCGCCGATTTTTTCAAATTATGTGACGCCGTCACAGTAGAACCGCCTGTCATGCGGTATACTATACCTAAACAAAGGAAAGGAGCTGGCAGATATGGCAGCTATGAATATGAATCAGGAACAGTTTGAGCAGGCGATCCGGGAGGAAAAGCCCGTTTTGGTGGATTTCTGGGCGCCCTGGTGCGGCTACTGCCGGAGGATCGGCCCCGCGTATGAGAAGATTGGAGAGGAATACGCGGACAGCCTCGCCGTCGGCAAGATCAACATTGACGAGGAGCCGCGGCTGGCGGGGGCCGAGGGGATCGAGGTGATCCCGACACTGGTGCTGTACCGGAACGGAAAGGCCGTGGATTCCATCACCGCGCCCGGCTCAAAGGCGGAGATCGACCGCTTCATTCAGGGAGCCTTGGCGAAATAACGGAGGGTTCAGATATGAACAACAACCATGTTTACGATATGCTCGTGGTGGGCGGCGGCCCGGGCGGCTACACCGCCGCCCTGTACGCGACCCGGGCGGGGCTGGACATCGTCGTGCTGGAAAAGCTGTCTGCCGGCGGGCAGATGGCCCTGACCGAGCAGATCGACAACTACCCCGGCTTTGAGAACGGGATCGACGGCTACTCTCTGGCGGAGAAGATGCAAAAGCAGGCGGAGCGTTTTGGGGCACGCAGCGAATACGCGGAAGTTCTCCGCATGGATCTGACGGCGGTTCCCAAGCTCGTGGAGACCAGCGAGGGGATCTTCCGGGGGAAAACCGTGGTGCTGGCCACCGGTGCGGACCCCAGAACGCTGGGCGTTGCCGGAGAGGCGGAGCTGGTGGGCCGGGGCGTGGCCTACTGCGCCGCCTGCGACGGGATGTTTTACAAGGGCAAAACGGTGGTCGTGGTGGGCGGCGGAAATTCCGCCGCGGCGGACGCCCTCCTTCTCAGCCGCGTGGCGAAAAAAGTGATCCTCGTCCACCGCAGAGACGCCCTGCGGGCCACCAAGATCTATCACGAGCCGCTGGCACAGGCCGAAAACGTGGAATTCCGCTGGAACAGCACCGTTTCCGCGCTGCTTTCCGGGGACAGGCTGACCGGTGTCCGCCTGCGGGACACCGTTACCGGTGAGGAAAGCGTGGTGGACTGCGACGGCGTATTTGTCAGCGTGGGCCGACAGCCCGCCACGGCGCTGGCGGCGGGTCAGCTATCGCTGGACAAGGGCGGCTATATCGTGGCCGGAGAGACCACGGAGACCAGCGTTCCCGGCGTTTACGCCGTGGGCGATGTGCGGACAAAGCCTCTCCGTCAGGTGGTCACCGCCGTGGCAGACGGCGCGGTGGCAGTCCACATGGCGGAGGAATATATCGCGGGAGGCATCTGACATGAAGAAAAAGCTGAAAAAGTGGCTCCGCCCGGTGCTCTTTACCCTTGGCGGCGCGCTAATGGGCCTCGGATACTACGCCCTTGTGGGCTGCTCCACCGGAAGCTGCGCCATCACCGCCAGCCCGGTCAACACCATGCTGTACATGGGGCTGATAGGCTGGCTTCTGTCCGGGATCTTTGGCAGCCAAAAGGCATGACGAGGCGTAGATGGATCGTCAGGGCATATTGCCATAGAAGTCCATCCACTCGTCAACCCCGGATTTGCTGTGCGAACTCTCCGTGTGAGCCAACTCGTGCACGCTCCTCTCAAACCTCCAAATTAAGAATGTTCAAGTTGAATATTCATTGAATATGACAATTATCGTGCAGTAATGGGAATGATAACTGAAATTTTCGATACCGAGACAGCAAAAGTGAGAACGGCGAAAACCGTTCCCACTTGCGTTTTGTATGCAGCTTTTCCTGCGTCACATCGTAGAGAAAGATGCCTTCGCCCAGCAACGTATCGTTAGTGTCATGCTTACGGATGTTAAAGAGAACGGAGCAGTCGTGTTTCTTGGAAAGCTGTACAATATCATCCCCGGTAAAAAGCCATTCACCAGGGCCTTTAACAGCGCCCCATCCGCATTCTCATACACCGCAGTGGAGCTACCACCATATTTTTCAGGTAACTGCCCATTTATATGCCGCATCCTCCCTATAGTTCTTTTAGCATAGAAAGGATTTGCGCGCCACTTTGTCAACAGGTCCGTTATTGTACCTTATCAATCCTTGACAGCACCTTATCTAAGTCACGGACAACGTGCCAATTCCGAACAGATTCCGAACATCAGCTCACATTTCTGTCCCAAATAAAGCAAAAAAATCCTGAAACCATTCGGGTAATGTTCATAGGGACACAAGTTGACACCATGTCTTGCAAGGGGGCGGACAGCGTTTGCTGTCCGCTTTCTTGCGCTTTTTCTCTGTTTTTATTATGCGGGAAGCTGGAATACCTCGCTCAGGGGCGGCGCAATGTGCGGCTGCGCCTCGCCCTGTTCCATCGCGCTGTCCACCGTGCCGATGTCGCGGTACACGATGCGGATGCTCTGGTGGGAGCTGCGGGAGTATTTCTCCGTCCGCTCGCCTACCTCGATCCGCTGGATGAACAGCCGCAGTAACTCCGGCGTCAGCTCGTCGATGGCGGTATACTGCTTCGCCTTCTCAACGAACGTGTTCACGTTGGCGGAGACGGCTTTCAGCTTTTCCAGCCGGGCCTCCTTTTCGGGGATCTGTTCCTCCAACGCTTTCTGTTCGACGGTGTAATCGCCCGCCAGCATCCGGTACTGCTCATCGGTCACCCGCCCCAGCACATTGTCCTCATAGAGCCGCTTGAACAGCTTGGACAGTTCCTCTCTGCGCCGCCGCATGGTATCCAGATCTTTTTGGATCGTGTTCATCTCACGCCGCAGCTCCAGCGTATTCTTGCTGCTGATGTAGGCGGCGAACTGCTTTTCCTTCATCCGCGCGAAGTGCGTCACCCGGCGCAAGTCCTCCAGTACAACGGCTTTCAGTTCAAACTCTCGGATATGGTGCGGTGTGCAGACGGTCTTGCCCTTTTTGCCGTAGGTGTAGCACTTGAAGTTGTACTCCGTCCGCTTCATCGTGCTGGCTCTGTGCAGCACCAG
>CDZT01014995.1_pt1 | contig 57629 bp, 51 predicted proteins | sample 557531 | NCBI WGS metagenome assembly CDZT01 (sample SAMEA3182066, study PRJEB8094) | gut metagenome | biome: human; feature: gut; material: Stool; isolation source: human stools | place: Canada | collected 2013-03-05
GCGGTGGATTTTGAGTCCACTACGTCTACCAATTCCATCACACCGGCGTTACCGGGCTATTATACTATACCCCATGGCAAAATTCAAGCCCGATTTGCAAAAATCAGCCTTCCTGGCCCTGCATGCGCTCGTTGAGGTGCTTACAAAGTAGCGCGAGAGACGCGGCCATGTTCTCGTTCTGCACCAGAATGCCGTCCGGCACGTTCAGATGCTTGGGCGCGAAGTTCCAGATCGCAAGGATCCCGTTCTCAATCAACAGATCGCACACGTCCTGCGCGTACTCAGCCGGGACGGTGATGATGCCGATTTTGATCTTGCAGCGTTGGCAGACCTCTCCGAGCCGCGAGAGCTGCATGATGGGCTTGCCGCCCTTCGTTGTGCCAATGAGCGTGTCGTTTGCGTCGAATGCAGCGACGATATTGAGCCCGTATTCGGCAAAGCCGCTGTATCCGAGCAGCGCCCTTCCGAGTTTTCCGGCGCCAATGAGCACGGCGTCGTTGCTGTTGCCGTAGCCGAGGAAGTTTTCAATGTCCGCAATCAGATGCTCGCGGTTGTAGCCGATTTTCGGGCGGCCGCCGTCTGAAACAAGCGCGAGGTCCTTTCGCACCTGCACTTCTCCCATGTGCAGGCCCGCGGCTAACGCCGTTGCCGAAATGTTTGCCGAAGTGTCCTCCGGGAGCGCCTTGAGATAGGACAGATACGTCGGGAGGCGCTTGAGCGTCGCTTTTGAAATTTCTTTTTCCATGTGCTGTGTGTCACTCCTGTTGTGCATGCCATTTCGCCCGCTGCATATCGATAAAAGATATCGATAAAAGAATCGTTAATATCATAGCACAACTTGTATTTTCCGGCAAGCGGAAATATTGCCCAGATTATCCGCAGAGCTGACGCGAAATTTCTCGTCGCAATCGCAGCATAATCCGCTTTTCCAGCCGCGAAATATACGACTGCGAAATGCCCATCAGCTCGGCGACCTCCTTTTGCGTCTTCTCCGGCCTCCCTCCGAGGCCAAAGCGCATCTGTACGATCTGCATTTCCCGCTCGGAGAGCTTCGACAGTGCCTGCCGCAAAAGCTCATGGTCGACATCGTCCTCCATCGGGCGCATGACGGTATCCGAGTCCGTGCCCAGAACGTCCGAGAGCAGCAGCTCGTTGCCGTCCCAATCGGTGTTGATCGGCTCGTCGAGCGAGACCTCCGCCTTTTGCCCCGAAATCTTTCGGATATACATCAGGATCTCGTTTTCGATACAGCGCGAGGCGTACGTCGCAAGCTTGATGTTCCGGTCGACGCGGAAGGTGGATACCGCCTTGATAAGCCCGATCGTCCCGATGGAAATGAGATCCTCCATGCCGATTCCCGTGTTTTCAAAACGCCGGGCCAGATACACGACCAACCGCAGATTGCGCTCAATGAGCGTCTGTTTGGCACGCTCGCTTCCCGCCGCGAGCTCCTGCAACAGCACCTGCTCCTGCGCCGGGGCCAGCGGCTGGGGCAGAACGTCGCTTCCTCCGATGTAAAGAATTTTTTCCGGCTGCAAAACGCCGAGCATTTGTAATAGCTTGTGAAATTCCAATTTCATGCTGCTCCTCCTGTCAAAGCTTCATATGCGCCGTCGCCTGATACCGGCGTGGGTGAAAACGCGGCGAGCGCGGGTAAGAACTTTCCGCCTCTTCCCTTCCGCTCGCAGCGCACGGCAAGCAGAAGCCCCTGCGACACGCCCACCGCGCGATACGGAACCAGCCGCGCCCGCAGGTCAGGGTACTCGCGCATGAGCCTTCGCATGAGCTCCGCCGGGTGCAGAAAATCCTGCTCCCGTAGCTTCGATTCCGGCAGAAGTCTTGCCGCCGCGCTCCAGTCGAGCACGAGCACAGGCTCGTTCGTCATAGGGTCCTTGAGTGTGTTTCCGGTGTCAATGAGCGCGCGAAGCGAAACCATGTTTTCTCCCAGCCGCAGCTCCAGCGTCTCATATGAGCGCGCGGTATGTTGAATGCTCCCCGCAAACAGCAGCCGCACGATAGCCAGGCAGAGTGCTCCGATGGACAAAAGCGCCAGTGCGCTGACCGGGTAAAACCCGCCGCCGGGCAGGCGCAAAAGTCCCGTCCCCGTCAGCTGCGTAAACGCCAGGACAAGTCCCGCAAACAGGCACCCCATCGCGCAGTAAACCGCCGTCAGCCGGAAATACCGCGCGCTTGCGCCAAACGCCACGAGGCAAATAGCCGCTGCCATGGACGCTTTTACGAGCCCGTGCCGCAAAAAGTCACCCCCCGGCAAAACCGCCGCCACAGCGTACGCTCCGCCAAGAACCCCTGCCAGAATCATCCGCCGCCAACGAAGCTGCTCGCCGCAAAGCCGCGCGCTGCACACAAGAAGTCCCGTATCGATGGCCGCGTTCAAAAAAAGCAGAGTCTCCCCGCAAAGCTTCATCCGCTCCTCCCCTTTCCGGTTTCCATGGACAAAGTATAGCGCCCGGGCCGCGAAAAAGCGGTCGCAATTCCAACAGGAATTACGGCCGCTCGTTCGTCCATTTTTGCTTGTATTTTCGCTTACACATCCCTCGGCGCGGATTCGCGCACAATCTGGCGGATGTTCTTTTCCGCCTTCTGCCGCGGCAGCATGACCTCATGTCCGCAGCCCATGCAGCGCAGGCGAAAATCCATCCCCGTGCGCAGCACCAGCCAGCGCTTTTCCCCGCACGGGTGCTCTTTTTTCATGACCAGAATGTCGCCCAATTGCACGTCCATGGCGCGTTCCTCCTACTTTTTAATCTCGTCCCAGTATCGTTTTGCCGCCTGCTCGGTTTTATTATCACCGTATTCATAGTACCGCCGGTCCTTGATCTCGTCCGGCAAATACTGCTGGCGCACCCACGCATGCGGGAAATTGTGCGGGTACAGATATCCCTGCTCGCGCTCAAAGCCCGTGCCGTCAGCGTGGACATTTTGCAGCTGGCGCGGGATATTGCCGGTCTTCCCGGTCTTCACGTCGTGAATCGCGCGGTCGATGGCAATACAGCCCGAGTTAGACTTTGGTGCCGTCGCGAGCAGAATCACTGCGTCCGCCAACGGAAGCCGCGCCTCCGGAAGACCTAGTTGCAGCGCACTGTCCACGCACGCCTTCACGATCGCAATCGCCTGCGGATAAGCGAGTCCAATATCCTCGCACGCCGAGCACAGAATTCTGCGGCACGCGCTGGGCAGATCTCCGGCCTCCAGAAACCGCGCCAGATAGTGAATCGCCGCATCCGGGTCGGAGCCGCGGATGGACTTCATGAGCGCGGAAAGATCGTCGTAGTGCTCATCCCCTGCCCGGTCATAGCGCATGGCAGAGCGCTGGGTGATTTGCTTCGCGTCCGAGAGCGTGAGCGTAACTGCGCCGTCTTTTCGGGGGCTCGCAGAAAACAGCAGCTCCACCGCGTTCATCGCCTTACGGATGTCGCCGCCGCAGGCCTGCGCAATGTAGGAAAGTACGCCGTCTTCTGCCTTTGCCGCTACGCCGTTCTGTGCCTCTAAGGCGCGCACCGCCCGCTCGATCGCCTTCTCCGCCTCGCCGGCCGGAACCGGCTTGAACTCAAAGACCGTCGACCGGGATAAAATCGCGTTGTACACATAGAAATACGGGTTTTCCGTCGTGGACGCGATAAGCGTGATCTTGCCGTTTTCGATATACTCGAGAAGCGTCTGCTGTTGCTTTTTATTGAAATACTGAATCTCGTCGAGATACAAAAGCACCCCGTTCGGTGCCAAAAAGGTATCGAGCTGCGCGTAGATCTCCTTGATATCGCCGGAGGAGGCCGTCGTGGCATTGAGCTTGCAGAGCTTCCGGTGCGTGCGGTTGGCGATGATGTTTGCAACCGTCGTCTTGCCCGTGCCCGATGGGCCGTAGAAAATCATATTCGGAATGTTTCCGGAGTCGATGATCCGGCGCAAAAGGCCGTTTTCCCCCAGAATGTGCGATTGACCGCATACTTCGTCCAACGTTTGCGGCCGAAGCGCGTCTGCCAGCGGCTGATACATGGCAGCGCCTCCTTCTGATTTGTAATTTGATCGTTTGTTTGAATTATAGCAAACCTTGCCGGAAATTACAACCGCAGGATTTCCCCTTTCCCTGGCGCGAAAAACGTGCTATACTGTAGAAAAGAACGAATTTTGGAGGAATCCCCATGGAACAGCAAGCGCGCGTCCGCGGCATCATCGCCGCCTTGAAAGACGCGTACCCGGACCCCTTCTGTGCGCTGCACTACAAAAAAGACTACGAGCTGATGATCGCCGTGCGCCTTTCCGCGCAGTGCACCGATGAGCGCGTCAACAAAATCACCCCTGCCCTATTCACCCGCTTCCCGACGCTCGATGCATTTGCCGACGCGGATGTCTCGGAGGTCGAGGAATACGTCCGCTCGTGCGGGTTTTATAAGCACAAGGCGCGCGATATTGTCCTCGCCTGTCAGGCGCTGCGCGAAAAGTTCGGCGGCAAGGTGCCCGGCACAATGGAAGAACTTTTGTCCCTTCCCGGCGTAGGGCGCAAGACGGCAAATCTTTTGCTTGGCGATATTTATAAGGTCCCCGGCTCCGTCGTCTGCGATACGCACTGCATCCGCATCACAAACCTTCTGGGCCTTGCCGAGGGAAAGGACCCGGCAAAGGTGGAGACGCAGCTGCGCGCGATTCTGCCGCCGGAGGAATCGTCCGACTTCTGCCACCGGTTGGTGCTGCACGGAAGAGCCGTATGCGTCGCGCGCCGGCCGCAGTGTGAGCGCTGCTGCCTCGCGCCCTACTGCAAGAGCTTTTCGGGTGAATAAACATGACGGTACATGAATTTGGAGATCGGAAAAATCCTGTTCTGATGCTCTTTCCGGGCACGAGGAGCTGCTGGGCCTGTATCCGGACGACTGGTGCGCGCTGGTCGAAAAAATTTGCCTTCCGGAGGCGCCGCAGATTTGACCGTGCGCTTATCGAGCTCCGCAACTGCGCGTTGCTTGCCGAAAGCGCCGGTTCCTGTTAGAATTACGCCGAGGAGATGATTGTATGAACACCAAGGATATTTTATTGCAGCTCAGAACGAAGAAGGGCCTTTCGCAGGAGCAGCTGGCCGAGCAGGTTTTCGTGACCCGGCAGGCCGTCTCCCGCTGGGAAACCGGAGAGACGACGCCGAATACGGAAACATTGAAGCTTCTGTCCAAACTCTACGATGTTTCGATCAACACCCTGCTCGGCGCGCCCCGACAGCTCATCTGCCAGTGCTGCGGCATGCCGCTCGAAGACGCGACCACCAGTCACGAGCCGGACGGCGCGTTTAACGAGAACTACTGCAAATGGTGCTACGCAGACGGCGAATTTAAATACAAGAGCATGGATGAGCTGATCGATTTCTGCGCTTCGCACATGGCGAGCGAGGCCTGGCCGGAGGCGCAGGTGCGCGCGCACATGCAGGCCGTCGTGCCGGGGTTGAAGCACTGGAAAAAATGAATCTGAAGGCGCGGACGGCCGGAACTTTTCCTGCCGCTCGCGCTTGCTGTGGCGCTCTCCAAAGCGCTTTACCGCTGATTCCTCCTTCCAACCGAAAATCCTCTGCGGCAGGTATCGCCAGTTTTCTGTGCGGTGCCTGCCGCGTGCGACTTTTCAGGGATTTGGACGAGCCGGAGGCGAATACAGTAGCCTATGGAGGTGATGCATATGCTATGCGCCAGCGTGTGGCTGATGCTCAGCAGTATGCTCTATTCGCTCAGGCTCTCTTCCGGCAGCTCGTTTCCCAAGCCCCTGACGCTGGAAGAAGAACGCTACTATCTGGAGAAAAGCGCGGCGGGCGATCTGGACGCGAGAAACGTCCTCATCGAGCGAAACCTGCGCCTCGTGGCGCACATCATGAACAAGGGCTGAAGCAATCGGAAGGTTTCCGGTGCGAAAAAATGACCCGCTGGGGGCCCCCGAATTTCAGGAAAATTTCAAGCTCGACACGTTCGCGCGTACTTCCCTTTTTCACCACAATGTGATCTAAGATCGTCGTGACAAGTGCTGCATCCACGCCGTTTTCAAACGACAGCTTTCTCTCCAGCGCTGTCCGGATGGCCTTCATCTGCGCTTGTGTGATTTTGCTTGTTTCTTCTTCCTGCCGGATCTCGGCAAGCTGCAATTCCAGCCGCTGCATCTGGTCGTTGAAGCCGTCGTTTCGTTTTTTGAACTCTGCCGTATTGATCGCGCCGGAAATGCTCAGGTCTAACAGCCGGTCTTTTTTCTGCTCCAGCGATTGTAATTCTTCTTCCACACGAACACTTTCGCGCCGGAAGTCGCGCTCGTTCGGTACCGCCTCGATCACCTTCATAACTGCGTTGATCACTGCTTCTTTATCCTGTACAAGCCCCTCAAAAATCCGCACCATGATCTGGTTCAAATCCGATGTCCAGAGCTGCGGAGACGAACAGCCTGCGCGGCCACGGTCACGGTAAACTCTGCATTGCCAGACCTCCTGGCTGCCGGCCTGCGTTTTATAGAGCTGCCGGTGATAACTCGTATCATGTTCCTCGCAGATGATTTTTCCGCTGTAGGGATAGCGGTTGTGAAAATCCGCGCCGCTGGCGTACGCCTGCATCTGTTTGCTTCGCGCTTTGTAGAGGGCGTTCGCCCTGTCCCAGAGTTCTTCTGAGACAATCGCCGGTACGGACGGGTCCGGGTACATGACCCACTCGCTTTCATCGAGAAATACCTTTCGCTTGCTTCGGTAGTCAACGGTCTGGCTCTTGCTGCCGCAGTACCAGCCCTTGTATTTAGGATTGCAGAGAATGTGGCGAATAGTCAGCACGTTGAATGCATTACCCTGTCTGCTGGTAAAACCCTCGTCGAACAGAATCTGCGAAATGCGCCGGATGCCAAGCTGCTGGTTGGCATACAGGTCAAAGATACGCCGAACTGCTTGAGCCTCCGTTTCGTTGACCGTCAGCACGCAGCCGCTTTTGTCGTAGCCCCAGAGCCGGTCGTTTCCCAGCACATGACCATTTTTGATTGCCTGCCGGAAGCCGAATTTCAGACGCTCTGAGAGCTTTCGCACCTCATCCTGTGCCACGCCTGCCATGACGACCAGTCGGAATTCGCTATCCGGGTCGAGTGTGTTGATGTTGTCGTTCTGAAACAGGACGCCGACATCATGTCCCAGAAGCTCCTGCGTGTACTGGATGCTGTCCAGCGTAGAACGCGAGAAGCGGGATATCTCCTTCGTGATAATAAAATCGAAACGCCCGTCTTTAGCATCCTGTATCATCCGAAGGAAGCTATCCCGCTTCTTTGTGCTGGTGCCGCTGATGCCCTCGTCGATGTAACCCGGTACATAGCTCCAGTTTCGCTTGGACTGAATCAGCTCCGTGTAATACTGCACCTGATTTTCCAAGCTGTTCAGCTGCTCGTCTGAGTCTGTGGAAACGCGCGCGTAAAATGTCACGCGCAGCGGCAGATCGAAAATTGTCCGCCCGTTTCGCATTTCATTGCGGATTTTTACAATGTTCATGATCGAGCCCTCCTGCGGGGCACACAGGATACCGAAAGAAGCTGGGAAAGTCTATCGACGAATGTACCAAATCGGCTGCGCCCAAATAGGTCGTTTTAGAGATCAGACCCAGCGTACAGACTTCTTCTAATAAAACGGATATAAGCTCTCGCTGCCCATTTTCCATTTTAATCACCTCGGTTCAGCGTATGAAAAAGAAACTTCTATCATGCCAGCTTCCACGTACTGTTCAAACGTTTTTCCGGGCATGCGAAAACAAAGGTTTGCTTTCCGGGAGAAAATCTGCTATACTGTATTGTAGTATATGTTTTCTGCCCAAAAGCACGAGAAGTTTTGGGTGTTTCGCCTTGATTCCGGCAAAACGCTACATGATCACAGGAGGTTCGATATGGCAGACGAAAAGACAATCCTGCAATACAAGGGGCATCCCCTGATGCGCAAGGACAATATGATCTACTACGGCTCGATGGCGGACTCGCACATCGTTATGCTGCAAATTCTCGAAACGAAGAAGGTCAAGGATACCGACATCGCAACAAAGGTCAGCGTGGAGCTCCAGCTCACCGACCCCAACGCCAGAGCAAAGGACCGCATCGTAAAGAAGAGCGAGAAGGACGGCTTCTTTACCGCGCTCGATTTAGGCAGCGTCTGGCTCGCCCGCGCGCTGGCCGCAAAAAAATAATTCTCCATCACGTATAGCAGAACAGGAAGCCGCACACAATATGGGTGCGACTTCTTTTTCATTTTTCCATTCCTCTTGGCCGCAGTGGTTTTTCCGCTGCGGTTCTTTTTTTGCCTGCACGCGTAATTTTTAAACATCCCGGCCATACTAACCAAAAAGGAGGGTGCGCCATGCAGGAACTGCACCGGGGAAAGCAGAGCGTCGTTTTCCCAAACTTCCCCGCCATTGAGGCAAACGCCGCCATTGTCGGCAAAAAAGAGGGCGAAGGCCCCTTGCGGGAAGATTTTGACCAGATCACACAGGATACGAAGCTGAATCAAGCCAGCTGGGAAAAAGCCGAGAGCGAGCTTCAAAAGACCGCGCTCGAGCTGGCGCTCGGGAAAGCATCGCTCAACTATGACGATCTGGACGTTTTATTCGCCGGAGATCTTCTCAACCAGTGCATCAGCTCGAGCTTTGCCGTCCGGGACACGAAGATTCCGTTTCTCGGGCTCTACGGCGCATGCTCGACGATGGCAGAGTCTCTTCTGCTTGCGGCGAGCTTTGTAAACGCGGGCTATGCCAGACGGGCGGGCGCGATTACCTCGTCCCACTTTGCCTCCGCCGAGCGGCAGTACCGCTTTCCCCTCGGATACGGCGGCCAGCGCACGCCGACCGCGCAGTGGACAGTCACCGGAAGCGGCTGCTGCATCGTATCAAGCAGCGGCAAAGGCCCGTTTGTTGAGTGCGCGACTGTCGGCAAAATTCAGGACTTCGGCATCAAAGACGCCAACAACATGGGCGCCGCGATGGCGCCCGCCGCAGTCGATACCATCCGGCAGCACTTTGAAGACTTTGGCCGGAAGCCGCAGGACTATGACCTCATCGTCACAGGCGACCTCGGCGTTCTCGGAAAGCAGATTGTGCTCGAGCAGATGAAACTGGACGGCTTTGACCTGACCGGCCGCTACGACGACTGCGGCGTGATGATCTTTGATTCCGTGCGGCAGGACGTTCACGCGGGCGGCTCCGGCTGCGGGTGCAGCGCAAGCGTTTTGTGCGGGCACCTTCTGCGGCGGATGCGGGAGGGTAAGCTAAAGCGGCTTTTGTTCTGCGCGACGGGCGCGCTTTTGTCCCCTGTTTCCTCGTGGCAGGGCGAGTCGATTCCCGGCGTGTGCCATGCCGTATCGATCGTTTCGGAAAGAAGGTGATGGGATGGACTATCTCAAGGCGTTTGTGGTCGGCGGGCTCATTTGCATGCTCGGCCAGATTTTAATTGACAAGACGAAGCTCACGCCCGCGCGCATTCTGGTATGCTATGTGGTGTTGGGCGTCATTTTAGGCGGCGCGGGCGTGTATGAAAAGCTCGTCGACTTCGCAGGCGCGGGCGCAACCGTGCCGCTGACGGGCTTCGGATACAATTTATCCAAGGGCGTACACGAAGCGGTCGCGGAGGACGGGCTTCTCGGCGCGCTCACGGGCGGGCTCAAGGCGGCGGCAGGCGGCGTGACCGCTGCTATGGTCTTCGGCTTCCTCGCCGCGCTGATTTTTGACCCGAAAGATAAAACCTGACAGGTATGACACGCCGCAAAAGGCGGCATACTACCGTAAATTCAATTATTGGAGGTAATCTCATGTCTCACAGCAAAAAACAGAACCGTTCCCAGCAATCCAGCCAGAACAGCGAAAACAGCCATAACCCCTTGCAGAGGGCCGCGCTTGAAGTCAATCAGGCGCAGAACCAGAACAGCAAGAACTGCAAATAAACGCACGCGCGCCCGCAAGAGTTTCTTGCGGGCGCGCAATTTTTACTCCAACCGATACGCGCAGTCACAGGAGAAAAAGTAGAGAATTTTCTCTCTGACCGGCAGGCCGTACATCCGCGAAAGGGCCTTGGCGTAGGCGCGCAGCTGCGGGGCATAGTGCGCGGCGCGCTCCTCCGGCCCATAGGGCGTTTTGTCGGTCTTGAAGTCGACGAGGACAATGCCGTCCGGTTCCAGCCAGAAGCAGTCGACCACACCTTGCAGCATCACCTGCTCGCCCTCCGCGCCCCGGACATATTCTCCCGCATCGGTCAGGATGGAGAACTTGAACTCGCGCCGGAGCGTTTTTGCCTCCAGGATCCGCGCGCCAAAGGGCGAAGAGAACAGCCGCACGATTCTCTCGGTCTGCACGCTTCCGGCCTGCTCCGGCGTTAAAAACTTCTGGGCAACCAATCTCTCAAGCTCGCCTGTTACGCCGCCCTCCGTCCGGCAGGCTTCATACTTTGCGAACTGCATGAAAAGATGCGTGGCACTGCCGCGCGCCCTGCCGGAAAGTGATTTCCGCCCAAACTCAGGAAGCCGGAAGCGCTCGGGATTTTTCGTCTCCTGCGGCGTCTGCTCGGCGGCCTCCAAATCGAGAAGCCTTCCCTTGAGCGCCGTCGCCGTGAGTTTCGAGGGCGTTTTCGATGCGGTCAGATGCGCATACGGCGTGAAATCCGCCTCCGGGGCGGGCTTCTGGGTCTCTGGCTCCCCCAGCTCCTGCCGCACTGTATTTTCAAGCCTCTCCTGCAAATCCGCCGAATGGTGCAGCCGGATGACCCACGGGTCACTTTGCACCGCGCTTACCTCGTTCGGCCCCGTCTCGGCAAAGAGCTCTCCCGCCTCCGTCCGGCAAAGCGCCGTCAGAAGCACCCAATCGCCGAGGCAAAGCGCACTTGCCGCCGTTCTCGGAGGCAGCGGAAGCGTGAGCGCCTCGTTCCACTTTTTGAGTACCGACGAAAGCCGGGATGCGCAGTAGCTCATGACGAGCACCTCTTTTGCCCGCGTCATCGCCACATATAATACGCGAAGCTCCTCGGCAATTGTCTGCCGCCTCATTTTTTCGCCAATCGCGAGCCTTGCCAGCGACGGAAAATACGAGCGTGACTTCATATCGACGACGTTCGCCCCCGCTAAAAGCGTCTCATCGAGCAAGACACCCATCGAAGCGTCGCTCAGATTAAAGCGCTTGGAGAGGTCCGCCAGAAACACGACCGGAAATTCCAATCCCTTGGACTGGTGCATGCTCATGATATGCACCGCGTTTTCTGTGCCGCCTCTCGCCCCGGCCGCAGGCGCGTTCCCAGACTCGGCCAGATCGTCCATGTACCGAAGAAAGCCCATCAGGCTCTGATTGCCTCCGGCGGAAAAGCTTACGATCTGCGCGCGCAGCAGCTGCAAATTTTCCTTTCGCACCGCGCCGTTTTCCATCGCGGAAAAGATATCCTCCATACCGGTCGTCTGCAAAACAAGGTCAAAGAGCTCCGGGAGCGGCAAGAGCCTTGCACGGCTGCGCATGTCCTCCAGCCACGATAAAAACGCGTCCAGCTTTTCCCCGCGCGTCTCTAACGCCAAGAGGCTGTCATAGTAGTCTCCAGACCGGTTCCCGACGCGCGCGCGCGCCAACTCCTCAGACGAAACGCCGAATACCGGGCTTGCCAGCGCCGCGACAAAATCCACATCCCGGTGGGGATTGTCGATGATTTTAAGCGTCGCCAGCAGCACCTGCGCCTCGGTCGTGTCAAACAGGCTCTCGCCCCGGTCGCATTGGCTGGCAATGCCCTGCTGGGCCAGCGCTTTCTGATAGCTTGCCGGGTTTTCCTTCAAAGAGCGCAGAAGAATGACAATGTCGCCCATCCGGACAGGGCGGAGCACACCTGCGTCCGTGACCTGCATGCCGTCATCCAGCATCTTTCGGATGCGCGAGGCCACGAACCGCGCCTCTACCTCCCGCTTCTCCGGGCTCTGCTCGTCCGCGTCCGGCTTGCCGAGGTCGATGCAGTGAAGCTCCACCTTAGGGGTATCCGTCTGCGGATAAGAAAGCCCCGCGCGGAGCTTTTCCGCCTCGCCATAACGGAGCTCGAGCGATTCTCCCTGCATGCAGAGCGAAAACACATCGTTTGCCGCTGCAAGCACCTCGCGCCGGGAGCGGAAATTATCGGAGAGCAGAATCTTGCGCGGCTCCGCGTCCTTCGCTTCTTCATAGGAGCAATAGCTCTCGTATTTTTGCAGGAAAATACCGGGGTCCGCCAGCCGGAAGCGGTAAATCGACTGCTTCACATCGCCGACCAGGAACCGGTTCTGTCCGTTTTTGGACACGGCCTCAAAGATGCACTCCTGCACCTCGTTGGAGTCCTGGTACTCATCGACCAGAATCTCGCGGTACTCCTCGGATATTTCGCGCGCCGTCCGGCTTAATTTGCCGTCCTTTGTATACAAAAGCGCGATCGTCTCGTGCTCGAGGTCGGAAAAGTCCAGAAGCTTTCGCCGCCGTTTTTCCTTTGTAAACGCTTCGTCAAACGCACGCAGCAGCTGAAGAAGGCCCCGGATGGCAGGTGTCGTTTTCTGCAAATCCGCTTCGACCGTCGCCGCCTCCGCATAAAATGCCCGCTGCACGTCCCGGATGGCCTCTAAGGCGTCCTTGCGGAGCTTCTGTGCGCGCGCTTTAGCCGCTTCCTCCTTGCAGTCGCGCACGCCGGGAATCCGTCCGAAGTCCGGGATTTTGTGCGCAAACACGCCGTCCCATGTCGTCTCCTGCGCAAGCGTCTGCACCTGCGCAAGATTCTCCTTGAAAACCGGCCCGTATTTTTCTTCCAGCGTCTCGTCCCGGCGCAAAAGCATCATTGCCTTTTGCAGGCTCTCGCTTGCGAACCGGAGCGTATCCTGGAGTTCTTTCATCCAGAACGCGCCCCATGGGCTTTCCTCGAGCGGAGAAATGCGCTCATATGCCGTTTCCGCCTTTTTCATCCAGCCGTCCATATCGCGGCGGCAGCGCACCTCATCGTAGCAGGAAAGGCAAAGATCGATGAGCCGCCGGTCGTCGCGCCCAAAGCCAAGCTGGTCCGCCATGGCGGAGAAGTCGGCCTGATTGGCGCGGTCTTTGTAGAAGTCCTCGAGCGTGTTCTGGAAGATCTCCAATCGGATGGCGTCGGCCTCCGTCTGCTCGGCTACCCGGAAATCCGGCGGCAGATCGCGCAGCGCGCAGTACCGGCGCAGCAGCATCGCGCAGAAGGCGTGTACCGTTGAGATCTGCGCGAGATGGATTCTCGTGAGCTGGCGCTGGAGATGGCGGTTTTCCGGTTTAGATGCAAGGCGCTTGGAAATTTCGGCGCTGATTTTGCCGCGCAGCTCGCTGGCCGCCGCCTTTGTATAGGTGATGATCAGAAAGTCATCGATATTTGCCGGAGCAATCGGGTCTTCGACGTAGGAAAGAAGCCTATCGACCAGAACCTTCGTCTTGCCCGATCCCGCCGCCGCAGAGACAAGCAGCGCGCCGCCGCGATTTTCCACAACCGCCTGCTGCGCCTGTGTCAGCTTCACCTCAGCCATCTGTCTTCCTCCTCTCGAGCGTCTGCCAGAATTCCTCCGCCTTGACCTTCTTCATAAACCGCGCCGCAACCCGGCACGCGTCCTTGTGGCACGCGTTCTGATAATCGCAGTACATGCAGCTTGAAACCTTCGGCCCGCGTACAATGGGGTTGGGCGCGACCGCGCCGGAGAATATCTGCCCCGCCAAATCCCGCAGGCTTCCGGCGACAAACTGCTCCAAAAGCGCAAACTGCTCCTTCGTTGCAAGGCTTCCCTCGAGCTCGCCCTTTTTATTCTGCTCATACGGCAAAAAGACCGGCTTGTCTCCGGGCTCCATCGCCTGCAAAACAGTCTCGTCCCGCAGCAAAAGCCCCTGCCGCACAAGGTCCTTCTGCCGCTTTTTTGAAAGCGCCGCCTCCCCGGCTCCGGGCTCTAAGCTTACCACGTCCACACGCCCCGGCACGTAGAGTACGCCCGCGGACTTTCGTCCGGCTGCCTCGTGGCTGCCCTTCGAGCGCTCGATGGCGAAGAGGTACAGAAGCATTTGAAGCCCTTGCCCGCACAGTAAATCGGTGTAGTCAAATTCCTTGTGGCCCGTTTTGTAGTCGATAACGCGGAAATAGCCGCCGTCCGGTGTGTCCAGTGTATCGACCCGATCGACAAAGCCGGAGAGCACCGCCTGCCCATCGGGCGTTTCAACGATCACGGGCGGAAGCTTGCCGTTATCCGAAAACGCGAGCTCCTCATCGCACGGGGTGAAGCGCGACACACGCAGCTCGTCTGCTACATTTTCAACGATTCCAAGCACCTCCTCGCGGTTCCGCCGGAAGAGATACGCGCACCGCTCGTCCGTCTGCTGCGCGGCCGACATAAAATTCTTCGCATACTCATCCATATGCTGCGCCGCGATCCGGAGAACCGTTTCCCGCGGGACCGCATGGAACCCGCCCTGCGCCATCACATCGCGCACCGTACACTCGAGCACATGGTGCGCAAAGGTTCCAAACACGGGCGCGTCAAAGCTTGCCTGCCGCCACGGCTCGAGTTTTAACCCATAGCGCAGGAAAAATGCGTACCGACAGCCCGCGAACTGATCGAGCTTCGACGCGGAGAGCCCGACCTTTTCGCCATAGAGCCCCTGCACCGTTTCTCTGGAAATTGCAGAGACAGAAAAACCGCACCGCTTTTCCATCTCGTATTTGATTTGCAGCGTCAGCGGGTCCAGCGGCCACATTTTGCCTTCCCGGATAGCCTCCGCCGCCAGCGCGCGCCTGTCCGGCACAAAGCGGCACGCGTCCTGTAAAAGAACCTTGCACTGCGGCAAAATCGCCTTCGTTCTTGCCATCAGGTAGGACGGCTGATCGCTCCCGGAGATGAGCCAGACGCGCTTGCGCGCGCTTTGAAGCGCCAGCTGCGTCCAGCCGAGCTCCCGCTCCAGCCGTTCCTCCGCGCAGGGAGAAAGCGTCACGCCGAGGCTCAAAAGGCTCCTTCTCTCGCTGTCGGAAAGAAGGCCCTCCGCCTGAGAAAACGCTGGGAACGCGCCCTCGTCCGCACCGAGCACGAGAAGATACTCCGAGCGCAGCGCGCGCATCGCGTCAAGACTTCCCACGAGAACCTCGTCAAGATTCGCCGGAATCGAGCCGACCTGATAGCAGCCAAGGAGCATCCGGAACATCTGCAAAAATAACTCGAGCTCCATCTCCTGCCCGCCGAGCACCAGCTCCGCCTGCTCCATCGCGGTCAGAAGAATCTCATAGAGCTGTTCCTGCTCCTGCGCGGCCTGCGCGGCTCCTTGCCGGTAGAGTTCGTTTGTCTGCTCGCAGGCCGTCTCCGGAAAGTGCGTCTGCTCCAGAAAGCCCGATAACGCGCGGAGCCGCTCGGACACCGTCCTTCCGGAAAGCCACGCCTTGTGAAGCGCCTCCAGGGGCTCCAATCCGCCTGCACGCCAGGTATTGAGCTCCAGAAGCGTCTGCTGTGTCTCGTCCATAAATTCATGTCCGAAGCCGTCCGGGTGACGCGTCCAATCGCTCAGCCACTGGCTGCCCCGAATGTTCCAGAAATACGCGTACCGCTCGAGCCGGTCGCATGCATCAGCCGTAAGCGGCGAGAAGCCGGACTTGAGGTACTGCATCACATCCTCATACGAAAACCGGCTTGCCGCCTGCATGGCGGACAAAATGGCCTGTAACAGCGGCTTTTGCAGAATATCGACCGTGCCCGCAAAATACGCGCCGATCCCGGCCCTTTGCAGCATGGGTCTCAAGGCCCTGACATAGCCTTCGTCCGTATACGCGACCGCAATCTCGCGCCATCTTGCGCCGCTTCTCACAAGCTTTTGAATCACACCTGCTGCCAGTTCGCACGCGTGCGCGGGAGAATCCGCCTGTGAGAGTGTTACCGCCTCCGCTTGTTCGTCCATCGCCGCGCCGCCCGGCTCCAGCACATGCGTGAGCCAGAACGAGAGCGCCGCAGATCTATCCGTTTTCTCTTTGACGCGCAGGCGCGAAACCTCGACATTCCGCCTGGCCGCCATGCGCGAAAGCGTCTTCGCCGTCTGCGTGCCGCAGGAAAAGCTCCCCGAATCCGAGCCGTCGGTGCAAAGATACACACGCATTTCCTCTGCTTGCGGGAGCATTGCGTCCAAAATTTGCAGCTGCACGCTCGTAAAATCGGAAAAGCCCGCCAGATAAAAGCGCTTACCTGCGCAGTAGTCCTCCTGCTCGAGCTTTTCCGCCAGCCTCGTCATCCGCGTCACTGGGTCGGAGCGTCCCGTTTTGCAGACGCTTAAATAGCTTTCATAGAAAAGCCCCAGCTCCGTGAGCTTCTGCGCCTGCTGGCCGGTCATCTGCCCTGCCGCCTGCAAAAGCTGCTGCGGCGTGACGCAATAGGTCATGAACTCCTCGAGCATTTTCCCGAGCTGCTTCAAAAACTCCGGCCGAAGAAGCGACGAAGCGTAATATTTGATCTGCGACTTCACACGATCTGCCGCCAGATACAGGCAAAGAAGCCGTCCGCCCTCGTCCAGGTATTCCTCGCTCACGCCGCCATAGATCGAAAACACGCGGCTGGCCAGCCTCGTAAAGCTCAGAACCTCCGCAAAGCGGGAAATGCCGTCTCCGCCCGTCTGGCACAGTGTGCGCTCTGCTTCAAAAGAATACTGCTCGGGCACGATGAGGATCTGGCCTGCTTCTCCTGCCTGTGCGCGCTCGCAGATGGTACCGATGATCTCGCGAAGTCCTGCCTGCCGGTCCTCTCCCAGCAAAAGTGTCAGCATCCGTGCCCCTCCTTTCATTCGTCTTCTTTTTTCCTTTTTTCCTATTATATCAGGTTGGATGGGTAAAAAAAAGGACGCTTACGCGTCCCAGAGGATTTTTTTGAGTTTTCCGAGCAGTTCCAGCGTTTTGAACTCCACTTCAATTTCACTGGTCTCCTCTGTCAGAACAGAAATTTCCCCCTCCGTAAAGCCCGCCGCCTCGCAGACCGCTTCCAAATCCTTCGCATTCGCAGGAAGGCACAGTGCCGGAAAAACCACGCACCACCAGTTGTGCCCCTCGCCTGTTCCGATCGTCACCCGCAGCGTCCGGTAGACCCCGGCAGGCAGGCGGAAGGTCTCGTAATCGCGCGTCGGAAAAAGCTCCCGCCGGAGGCTGACCTTCGCCGTGTCCCCGCTTCCAAGCCTGCAGAGTGTTTCATTTGCCGCCTGCTCAATGGTGGGAAGCCCATTTTGAAGCGCCGCTTCCGGGTCGGTTTCTTCCTCCAATGCATCGGCTGCCGCCCGCAGGACCGCATCCCGCACCAAAAGCTTCACACGCTGATCTTCTGCCGTATCCGAGTTCGCCACCACGTGGAGCCGGATGAGCTTTTGCGCGAGCTGCTGCTGCCGGTTCTGCGAGATGGCACACAGGCACATGGAGCAAGCCGCCAAAGCGGAAATCGCCGCCGTTATGTATCGTTTCTTCATAAAAAACACCGCCTAAGCCTCGAGATACCCAAAGCTTAGACGGATGTTTCAAATTTTATACGTTTTTAGCAAGGAAAACCTGCGTGTACTTGTCTTTCAGCATCGTGCAGGCGACAGTCGCGTACTCGAACGAGTCGTAAATCCCGAACACTGCCGAGCCCGAGCCCGTCATCTGCGCGCCATACGCGCCGTAGGTGATCATCATCGAGCGGATGTAGTTGATGTCAAAATGCTCTTTGAGGACGATCGGCTCAAAGACGTTGCACATGCTGCCGCCAATGCCAAGAAGCTCGCCCTTCTGAAGATTTGAGATCATCGCCTTGTGGTCCGGCCGCTTTTCGATGAACGTCTCGTCAAGCTCCCGGTAAAGCTCCGGCGTGGATACCGAGAACTCCGGCTTGCAGACAGCAAAGTACATCTCCGGCGCGTCGGAAAGCTTGGTAAGCTTATTGCCCACGCCCTCGACAAGCACCGTCCCCTGCATCACGCAGAACGGCACGTCGCTTCCGATGGTGCTTCCCAGCTCGCAGAGCGCCGGCATGGAAAGCGGATGCCCATAGTGCTTGTTGAGCACGCGCAGAACCGCCGCCGCGTCCGCGCTTCCGCCGCCAAGACCTGCCTGCATCGGAATGCGCTTGCTGATGAAGATCTCCAGACCTTCCTCGGGAAGCTTCGTCGCCTCGTAATAGGCCTTTGCCGCCTTCCAGACGAGGTTTTCCTCGTTCTGCGGATAGCCTTCTGTCACAAGCGTCGTGGTCGGGTTCTCGCGGTCGGTCTCATCGAGCACTTCGCGGTAGCAGTGCACCTGCCACGGCGCGTTTGTTCCGATGTCGACCGTTACGTCGTCGTGCAGAGAGATGGTCTGCATGACGGACTTGATGTTGTGATAGCCGTCCTCACGCTTGTCAAGCACGTCCAGCGTCAAGTTGACCTTGGCAAACGCGCCTTCTGAAATCGTAACCATTACTTGATCTTTCTGCCTTCCAGATAATATCTCTTTTCACGGCTATGGCCCATGGAGAAGGTCTTTCTGGGAAGCACGCCGTCGGCAATGACGCCGCGGAACAGCTGGCTCTTCTCCATCGCGGGCAGCAGGAAGCCGATCGCATTTTCCTGCTTGGCAAAGCCAATCAGCGCGTCGTCGTCATGGATGTAGTCGATCTCGCCCGCGTTGTTCTTGAGGTACTCATCCAGGAAGTGCTGGAGGATGCCGACGGCCAGCTCGCCCTTGTTCTTATCGAGAACGATCGTTCCGGACTCGTCGCCTGCGTACCACTTCACGGGGAAGCCTTCGGTGCCTGCGCATGCCTCTTCCAGAGCCGCAAGCAGCTTCTTGGGCTCGGTCTTGAAGATCACGCGGTGGATGGGCTCGAACGCCTGCGCCGGGTCATGGATGTTCTCGAGCTCAACGAGCGCGTATCTGGCCGGATGGTTCGAAAGGTCCACGCCGGGGTTGTTCTTCTTGAGCTCTTCGTAGCAGCTCTTTGCAGTTGCGAGCGAATGGTTGCCGTCGCCGACGGCGAAGACCATCGGAACGCCCTTGAGGCCGGTGTACTTTTCGCCGACAGTCGCGGTGTACTCGGTGAGCGCCTTGTTGAAGTTGTCAACGTCTTTTCCTTCGACGAGCCAGCCGGTGATGTGGCCGCCGCCTTCCATAAGGTCGAAGTCATAAACTTTCTTCAGGCTGTTCTTCTTCGCGCCGATCGGCTCGATGAGCTTCTTGTCGTGGTCATCGCAGAGCATCAGAACATGCGGCAGCTCAATGGGCGCGTCGCGGCGGACTCTCTGACGGGGCGGGATGCGCTCGGGAACCGTGCGCTCGGTCGCGCGGATGGCAGAGGTTGCGCCGGGGTTATAGTCATACGTGTCAAGGTCGACCATGCCAACTAAGCCCTCACGGATGGAGCCGTTTTCAAGCGTTCTTTCAACATAGATGAAGCTGTTGGGATACTCGGTAAACACGCCGTCTTCCATGTACTTCTTCATGGTGGCGTTAATTTCTGCCGTGTGCGCGGCTTCCTTTTCAGTGCCGAGCTCAGCTTCAGGGAGAATGAGATTGATCGTGGAGACGGCGCCCTCGGCGTTCTTTCTCACGCGGTCCCAGTACGCCTGGTCGGAGGTGAACTGGTCGCAGGCGATGACGGCCCACTTTTCCATATGGTCGGTCTTCGGCAGCAGAATGTTTGCGGGTAAGAATGCGTTCATAGTATTTTTTCACCTTTCATTTTCATAAGTTTTTTCGCGGAAACAAAAGGACGTTGCGACAAAATCAAAGCGCGGCGCGGATGGCCGAAAGAAGCTCGTCATACGTTTCAAACGCCGGAAGCTGCGGGTAATCGTTCTTGATTTTCTCCGTCGAGCGGAAGAGGAAGCCCGCCTTGCCGGCGAGAATCATGTCAAGGTCATTGTAGCTGTCGCCGCTCGCGATTGTATCGTAGCCGATGGACTGAAACGCACGGACGGTTGTGAGCTTTGTGTCCTTGCAGCGCATCTTGAAATCGCTGATAAAACCGTCTTCGCTGATGACAAGGTTATTGCAGAGAATTGTCGGCCAGCCGAGCTTTTTCATGAGCGGCTTTGCAAATTCCTCAAACGTATCGCTCAAAATGACGACCTGCGTTATTTCACGCAGACTGTCCAGAAATGCCTTCGCGCCCGGCAGCGGGTCGATCTTCGCGATGACATTCTGTACATCCGAGAGCTTCAGCCCGTGCTCCTTGAGAATGCCGAGCCGCCAGCGCATGAGCTTATCGTAATCGGGCTCATCGCGCGTGGTTCTCCGCAGCTCCGGAATGCCGCTTTCTTCGGAAAACGCAATCCAGATCTCAGGCACCAGCACGCCCTCCAGATCCAGACAAACCATGTTCATATCCATACCTCCTGTCAGGAAAGACCGTTTCCTGCGGAGACAATCCGGACGGGAAACTCAAAAATTGTCATAGCGCCTAAAAATTTTACAGGCTATATTTATTATACAGGATTTCGCCAAAAAAGCAATCTCAATTTCTGCACTTTCTGTGTGATTTGCAGAATAGGAGCCTGCCGCTTCGTGCATACTATGGACGTGTTCATAAAAAGGAGGAAATAACATGGATACCTTGGCATTGATTCTGGCCATTGTCGGCGCAGTCAACTGGGGTCTGGTCGGCTTTGCGCGGTTCGACTTGGTCGCGTGGATTTTCGGCGGTCAGACCGCGAGTGTCAGCCGCATCGTCTACGCGGTGGTCGGTCTGGCCGGGCTCTGGTGCATCACGCTTCTGTTCCGCAGAAGCAGAAAAACAGAGGCCTGAACAAAAATTCCCGGTCGCAGGAAAACGCCTGCGTCCGGGAATTTGTCTGTTATTTGAGGTTGCAGCGGATGATGCACTCGAAGCTCTTACCGCCATAGGTGGTGGAGACTGTCGTCGTGCCCTTGCCGGTCGCGGTTACCACACCGTCGGCGTCGACTGTGCACACACCGGTATTGCCGGAGCTCCACGAGAGGCCCTTGATGCGGTTTCCATCCGCGTCCTTCAGAGAAATCTTGAAGTATTCGCCGAGGAACGCCATCGTCACGTCCGAATGGCTGATCGTGCAGCCCTCCGCGTCCGCTTCCGCGCCGGATTCCGCGCTGGAGTCGAGCTTGCAGCGGACGATACATTCAAGCCTCGTGCCGCTGAATTCCGCGCGCACGGTCGTCGTGCCGCTGCCAACGGCGGTGATGGTGCCGCTGGAGGATACTGTCGCAACGGATGCGTTTTCGCTCGTAAACGTCACCTGCGCGCCGTCGGGAAGATTATTGACGATCAGCGGCGCCTGCTCGCCGGGATAGAAGAGCGTCATATCGGTCGAGTTGAGCGCGGGTGCAAGCTCTTCTTCGCTCGAGGTCTGCTCTTCCTCTGCAATAAAGTCGCAAGTTACAAGGCACGTTGCCGTCTGGCTGCCGCAGGTCGCGGTGATGACCGCCGTGCCGCCGTTTACCGCAACGACCTTCCCCTGCTGGTTGACCGTTGCGATCGTCTCGTCGCTCGAGGAAAACGTCACATCCTCGTTGCACGTCTCAGGAAGCTTCTGCACCGTAATATTGTAGAATCGCTCGGGCTCGTCAAAGGTAATGGAGCTTGTCGCGAGCGTCAATCCCTCGCACGCAATGACCGCTTCCGGCTCCTCCTCCGCCTCTTCGGGCTTATAGTCCTCTTCGTTCATATACTGCCGCTCGGTGGGTGCGGCGGGCGCGGGCTCTTCCTGCGCAGGCTGCTCCGGCTGAACCTCTGCTTCCTGCTCCTGCATGCTAACAGGCTCGGACGGGCTCAAGAATTTCGGGAACCAGCTGAGCTGATAAAAGGCAAACGCTGCCCCCATCAGAACGGCAAGCCCCAAAATCACGCAGATCGTGACCATCATCCACTTTGGGATCTTATACGGGTTTTCCACGGGCTGTTTTTCCTCTTTTGCTTTCTTCGGGCTCTGCGCAAAGCGGCCGCCCTTCTTTTTGCTGAATTTTCCGCCGTGTCCGCCTGCCGGCTTGTAGGCCGCGGGCATGACGGGCTGCGGCTCGGCTGCGCCGGGCTGCACGGCCTTTCCGCAAAGCGGACACTGGCCGAGCGCGGCGTCAAACTCCGTGCCGCAGAATTCGCATTTTCTTAATTTCATGCAAATCCTCCGTTACCTTGCGCGCAGAACAGACATACGCGCGGGACTTTACACAGATCATTCCGTGTTCTGATGATACCTGAGTCGTATCATACCACACCTTTCGACAAATTCCAACCCCAATGTACAATATCTTGTATTGCATTTTTATCGAATATCGCTTAAAATAATAGGACGTATGAAAAGGAGGCGAACCATTTGGCCGAACTCAAACTCATTTCGCCGCTGCTGTCCAATATGGAGGTGGTCGAGTGTCTGAGTGTCCGCGGCGCAGCCGCAGTATATATTGTCAAAAGCACCAAGAGCGGTCAGACCTACATCCTCAAGCACATCTCCGTACCGGAGTCGCAGAAGCAGGTCGACGCGCTGATGTTCACCGGCGCCGCCGCCACGACCGAGGACGCGCAGAAATATTATGAGCAGGTCGTCTCGGATTATCAGACCGAGCTCACCACGCTCGAAGCGCTCTCCGCCAGTCCGAACCTTGACTGCTTCCGCAGCTATCAGATCGCACCCAAGGAAGACGGCGTGGGCTACGATATGTATCTGCTGGCCGAGCATCGAAAGACGCTCGTCGACTATTTAGCGGACAACGCCATGACAAAGCTCTGCGCGGTAAACTTAGCCATGGACCTTTGCAGCGCGCTCATCGATCTTCGGAACGCGGGGCTTATCCACCGCGACGTAAAGCCGTCCAACATCTACTTAAATGCGCAGGGGCATTTCCTGCTCGGCGACCTCGGCATCGCGAAAATCGACGATCTCAAATACTGCACCATGCCCGAGAGCATGCTCAGCTCCTACTCCGCGCCGGAGCTGTTCAGTCTGCTCGGCACGATCGAGCCGACGACGGATATCTACTCCGTGGGCCTCATTCTCTACCGGATCTTCAACGGCAACCACGCGCCCTTTGAGGACGAAAACACGTCTGCAAAGGCTGCCGACCGCCGCAGGGTCACGGGCGAGGCGCTCCCCGTCCCAATGTACGCGGACTACGAAATTTCCGAGATCATCCTCAAGGCCTGCGCCTTCAAGCCCGAAGACCGGTACCAGACGCCGCAGGAGCTCAAGGACGCGCTGGTCGAGTACATGAAGCGCAACCAGCTCGACGATACGCTCATCGTTCCCCCCATCGCGGGCGAGCACGAGCCGGTCGACCTCACGCAGGAAGAAGAGGTCGAGCCCGTCCAGTTTGCGGACACCGAGGCCATGCCGGAGGATTTTAAGGAAAACTTCTCGCCGGATACGCAGATGCTCAACGACCTCATCGACTCTGTCCACAAAGAAGCGCTCAAGGACCCCGATGGCTACGGCATCGCAGGCTCTTTGGAGCCGGACGAGGAGGACGACGCGCCGCTGGACGATTCGGGCTCTCCCCCCAAAAAGCGCAGAAAGAAGAGCCGCTGGCTTCCCATCGCGCTTTGCTGCCTGCTTCTGATCGCGGGCATCGGCGCGGCGGTCTACTTCTTCATCATCGCGCCCAGCAACATCCACATTGACGACATCACCCTTCTTGATGCGGGCACGGATCATCTGACCGTACAGGTCGATTCCGCCGAAAAGGACGGCTCGTTCCAGGTTGTCTGCTCCGACACCTACGGGAACAAGTTCCACCAGAGCTTCCAGGCAAAGACCGGCCTCACGTTCTCCGGCCTCGTGCCCGGCACGCAGTACACTGTGACCATCGAGCCTGCCAACGGCGAAAAGCTGACCGGCAACTACTCGATCATGGCGACAACGCTGGCGCAGACGGAAATTCTGAGCTTCACCGCGACCGCCGTCTCCGTGACGCAGGCCGAGCTGAACCTCATTATCTTAGACGGTCCCGACCCCGGCAGCTGGACGGTCAGCTATACGGCGGAGGGCTTAGAGCCCCAGACGACGACCTTCTCCGGCCACAGCACTGTCATTGCGGGCCTTCAGTCCGGCACCGAATACACCTTCACGCTGCAGGAGCCCGAAAACACGAAGCTCATCGGCCAGACACAGGCTACATTCTCGACGGTTCCGACTGTCAGCATCGTCCCGCCGCTGTCGGTTGCGATTTCGAGCTCGTCTGCGATCCTCTCGTGGAACATTGAGGGCGACGCACCAGAGAGCTGGACCGTCACGATCACAGGCGCAGACGATTACTCCGACACGCAGATCGTTTCCACGCCGTCTGTCACCTTTGAGGGTCTCACCCCGGGCGAAACGTATGAGGTCATCATCTCCACGCCCACGATGCTGCAAAGCGTCTCGACCACCATCACGCCGAACATCACGAAGCTCTCCTCGTTCACAGCGAACGTCGACGGCGAAGATTTGGTCCTTGACTGGACGTGCGAGGTCGACCCGGCGGAGCCCGGCTGGATGCTCGAGGCAAAGATCGCAGGAATCGATACGCCCGTCACACTTCCCGAGACAGAGGAAGCACCTGTTCGCATTCCGCTTTCCAATCTCGTACCCGACGCGGACTATACGTTCACCGTAGCGCTCAAGAGCGGCGAAAAGCTCGAGGGTGAGACGAAAACGACGTATCACTCCCCCGCCGTCACGGACAAGTACACCGACCACGGCATGGCGGGCACATATCTTGGCTTCTTCCTGAAGCCCGCGAATGTGGAAACCGTCAACAGTACGAATATTTCCACCACGCGCAACAACTATTACACCATCAACGAGCAGATGGCCTTTGCGCTGCAGACGCTCGTGACGCTCGACACAAAGGCGGAGGAAGATATCGCCGTCATGCTCGTTGTCCGAGACGATACGGGCAAGCTTGTAAGCTTCGAGGAATCGCAGCGGCAGTGGAGCACGATGTGGGAGAAAAATCTCTTCGTCGGTACGCTCTCGAGCATGCCGCAGAAGGCCGGAACCTACACGCTTGAAATCTACTTCAACCATAAGCTCGTCACCACCAAGGACTTCAACGTCCGCGAATCGTAACTGCAAAACATAGCCACCGGCTTTTGCCGGTGGCTGTGTTTTTTTGCCGTCGATCATCCAGCAAGGCGCGTCCCACGCGCGGTGGAAGACAACTTTTTTCGAGGAATGCGGCGATGGCAGTTGCAATATCCGGGAATTTACAGTATAATACTGGTGAATCCAACAAATTTTTGGAGGTTCAAATGAACTATCTTGCGCATATTGCCGAAGATGGCAGAGAGCAGACCGCTGCAGAGCATTTGTGTGGAACCGCCGCGCTGGCGAAGCGGTTTGCTGCAGTCTTTGGCGCGGAAGCAGATGCGGAGCTTGCGAGTCTGCTGCACGACATCGGAAAATGCACGCCCGAATTTCAGGCGCGGCTGCATGGCGGCGCGATCGTAGACCATTCGACAGCGGGCGCGAAGCTGGCCTTTTCCCGCCGGAACCTTCCCGCCGCGCTCGCCATCGCCGGACACCATGGCGGAATTCCGGATGTGGGCAATCCGAAAGCCGACGGACCGGACGAAGCCTCGCTCTTTGGCAGGATGCAGCGGCCGGTACGCTTGGACCAGGCGGTGCTGCCGTCGCTGCCAAGTCCTGCGCCTGCCCCGTGGCTGAGCTCCGATTGGGTTCAGAACGCGTTTTATACCCGGATGCTGTTTTCGTGTCTGGTTGATGCGGATTTTCAGGATACACAGAATTTTATGGAGGGAGCCCCGGCGCCGCGCGGAGGGTCTGCCGCCATTTCGGAACTGCTGGACAAAGTGCGCAGCCGCGCGGAAACATATCTGGCAAGCAATCCGGAAAGCCCGGTCGGAAGGCAGCGCAATCGTGTGCTGCGCGCGTGCATTGACGGCGGACAAACGCTTCCGCAGGGGCTTTATACCTTGACCGTACCGACTGGCGGCGGAAAGACGTTTTCCTCTCTGGCCTTTGCGCTCGAGCAGGCTGCGGCGCAGAAGCTGGACCGCGTGATCTATGTCATCCCCTATACCTCCATCATCGACCAGACCGTGTCTGTCTTTTCAGACCTTCTCGGAGCAGAAAACGTGCTGGCGCACTATGCCGGCACGGAATATCAGCTGGCAGAGCCCGAGGAGATGACCGGCGTGCAGTACCGGAAGCTTCTGGCGAGCGAAAACTGGGACGCGCCGGTCATCGTCACAACGGCAGTGCAGTTTTTTGAGTCGCTCTATTCCAACCGCCCCAGCCGCTGCCGGAAGCTGCATAACATCGCAGGCAGTGTTGTGATCTTCGACGAGGCGCAGACCATCCCGAACGATTATCTGCTGCCGTGTCTTTCCGCGATCGCGCAGCTGGTACAGTTTTACCATACGATCGCCGTCCTTTGTACGGCAACGCAGCCTGCGGTTGCGCCGCTTCTGAAGGAGCTCTCACCCGCGCTTGCCATACGGGAGATCTGTCCGCATACCCAGGCGCTGTACACCGCGCTGCGCCGGACGACGCTGGCCGATCTCGGGTGCATCAGGCCGGACGAGCTGTGCGGTCACCTGCGCCGGCATGCGCAGATGCTCTGCGTTGTCAATCGCCGGAGCACGGCGCAGGAGCTCTATGACGCGCTGCCGGAGGAGGGGCGCTATTGCCTGACGACGCTTCTTTGCGCGCACGACCGCAAACGGCAAATTTCAGAAATTCGCGAGCGTCTGGCAATGGGCCTTGCGTGCCGCGTGGTATCCACCTCTCTGATTGAAGCGGGCGTGGACGTGGATTTTCCGGTCGCCTATCGAGAAGACTGCGGACTCGATTCGCTTCTGCAAACCGCCGGGCGCTGCAACCGGGAAGGAAAGCGGCGTGCAGATGAGAGCCTCGTATACCGCTTTTCACTAGACGGCAAGAATCTGCCGGTCATGCTTCTTAAAAATCTTAGCGCGCTGCAGTACGCGGCCAGAAAGCATACCGATCTGTCCTCGCCGGAGGCCATCTATGCGTATTTTGAAGAGCTTCTCCGGCTTAAGGGCGCTGACGCGCTGGATAAGCGGGGAATATTGGAGGCAACAGAGCATGGCATTGACGGCTGCATGCTGCCGTTTGCGCAGATTGCCGGACGCTTTCACCTGATCGAAGCGCCGACCCGAACGATCTACCTGCCCATCGGAGACGGCGCGCCGCTTTGTGAGCGCCTGCAAAAAGGCGAGGTCAGCCGGACACTTCTTCGGAAGCTCGGGCAGTTCAGCGTCGCGTGCTACGAGCCGCAGTTTCGCGCGCTGGATGACGCGGGAGCGCTGGCGCTGCTGCCGGACGGCTCGGCAATTCTGATGGATTTGTCAAACTACGACGAAAAAACCGGCCTTGCCATGAATGTTGAGACAGGCGTTGGTATTTTTATTTAAGAAGTGCAGCGGGCGGCAAAGCCCATCACTTTGCCGCCCGCTGCGCGAATGAATCATTAATTGTTTCTACCCACTACTGATTGGCGTCAGTAGACCTCTACAGTATAGTTTTTCGTAAGTCATATTTCAAGGGGGATTGACAAACTGTCAGCAATTGTCTATAATCCAATTATGTCCAAGGTTTAATTAATCATTAATTGAAATGGAGTGTGAACGATGTGAAAGAAAATTCCATTATTCGAGCGCACCCAGAAAGGAGGTGGTGCCCATGTCGATGTTCATTGAGGTCTGGGGCGATTACGCCTGCTTCTCCCGTCCGGAAATGAAGACCGAACGCGTCAGCTATGATGTCATCACGCCCTCTGCCGCGCGCGGGCTGGTGGAGGCCATCTACTGGCACCCTGGACTCCGGTACACTGTCGACCGCATCTATCTGTTAAATCCCATCCGCTTTACGAACATCCGCCGCAACGAGGTCAAGTCCACGCTTCTGGCCTCTGCGGTTCTTCAGGCGGCAAAGGGCGGAAAAGCGCCCGCGCTCTATACGGCGCAGGAGATCCAGCAGCGCGCGGCGATGGTCCTGCGGGATGTTCACTATGTAATCGAGTGCCATTTTGACCTGACAGACAAGGCCGCCCCCGGCGACAACGCGGGAAAGTTTCAGGATATTCTGCGCCGGAGGCTTGCAAAGGGACAGTGCTACCACACGCCGTATTTCGGCTGCCGCGAATTTCCGGCATGCTTCCGCGAATGGCCGGGCGGCGCAATTCCCGCCATCAATCTGACGCAGGAGCTCGGCTGGATGCTCTACGATCTGGACTACGCGGACCCGCAGGATATCCGGGCGCAGTTCTTCAGAGCCCATTTAGAGCGCGGCGTGCTGGACTGCCGGAACGTGGAGGTGGTCACATGATTTTGCAGGCGCTCACCGCGTATTACGAGGAAATGCTCCATAAAGGCAAAATCTCCGCCCCCGGCTGGGATGAAACGTTCCGCGTGAGCTTCCAGCTGGAAATCGATGACACGGGCGCGCTGGTCGACGTCATCGACTACCGGGAGCCGGCAACCAGCGGAAAAAAGCAGGTGCTTCTCCCCCGTCAGATGCGCGTCCCCGCGCATAAACTGCGCTCGTCCGGCATTTCTGCAAACTTTCTCTGCGATAACGCCAGCTACATGCTGGGCGCAGACGAAAAGGGCAAGCCGGAGCGCGCAAAAAAGTGCTTTGAGGCCTGCGCGGCGCTTCACCATACGCTGCTGGACGATGTGGAAAGCCCCGCCGCAAAAGCGGTACTTGCCTTCTTTGACACCTGGAAGCCCGAGCTCGCTGCAAGCCATCCCTTGCTCCAGAGCCGCTGGAAGGATGTGACCGGCAATGCAAATTTCGTCTTTTCCTACGATGGCGCAGGCGGCCGCCATCCGGTCACGGAGGACCCCGAACTACAGGCCGCGTGGCAACGGCACTATCAGGCGGGGAACCCGGACGCGCCCAGCGCACAGTGTCTGATCACGGGAAAAACCGCGCCGATCGTGGCGACGCATCCTGCCATCAAGGGCGTGCGCGGCGCGCAGAGCTCGGGCGGCTCGCTGGTCTCGTTCAACGCGAACGCATATTGGTCCTACGGCCACGAATACTCGCAAAACGCGCCGGTCAGCGAATACGCGGCCTTTGCCTACACCACGGCGCTCAATGCGCTGCTGGCCGACCGGAACCACTGCAAGGTGCTTGGCGACACGACCGTCGTCTGCTGGGCGGAAAATGCGGGCCCAGCGTACGCGGACCTCGGAACCATGGCGCTGTTCGGCATTCCGGCAGACTCCGGCATACAGGAAGAGGACGTCAGCCGGGCGCTGGCGCTTCTAGCGAAGGGACAGGCGTGTGAATTTCTGGAGCAGACGCTGCTTCCCACGCAGCACGTCTATTTTCTGGGCCTTGCGCCGAACGCCGCGCGCATTTCCGTGCGGTTCTTCCTGCGAGACAGCCTTGCACACTTTGCGGCGCATATCCGCGCGCACGAACAGGCGCTGGAGATCATCCGTCCCTCCTTCGACACGCGCGCGAGGCTCTGCGTCTGGGACCTGGCGCGGGAAACGGCAAGACGCAGCTCCGACGGAAAATACGCCGATCCGGCGCCGCAGCTGGCGGGCGATCTGATGCGCGCGGTTCTGTCCGGTGGGCGCTATCCCGCAACCTTATTGAACGGCGTGACGCTCCGCATCCGCGCCGAGCACGAGATCACGCGCGGCAAGGCCGCGATTCTGAAGGCCTATTACACAAGAAATCCATCACCGCTCTGCCCAAAGGAGGTATTGACCGTGGAACTGAACGAACAAAGCACCTATTGCCCTTACGTGCTCGGGCGGCTGTTTGCCGTATTGGAGGCTGTACAGGACGCCGCGAACCCCAGCATCAACACGACTATCAAGGATAAGTATTTCAGCTCCGCCTGCGCAACACCCGCCGTCGTCTTCCCGACACTCGTAAAGCTGGCGCAGAAGCATCTGCAAAAGCTGGCGCCGGGCAGCAAAATCTTCTATAACCAGCAGCTCACCGACCTCATGGGCAAGCTGTCGCAGCCGTATCCGGCGCACATGACGCTCCCGGAGCAGGGCGCGTTTGAAATCGGCTATTATCACCAGACACAGAAACGCTATGAGAAAAAAGACAAGGAGGATGAAAGCAATGGCAGCAATTAAGAACCGGTACGACTTTGTAATTCTCTTCGATGTAGAAAACGGAAACCCGAACGGCGACCCCGATGCGGGCAATATGCCGCGCGTTGACCCGGAGACGGGCTTCGGCCTCGTGACCGACGTCTGCCTGAAGCGGAAAATCCGAAACTACGTGCAGACAGTCAAGGAAGCGGACCCGTTCTATCAAATCTATATCCGCGAGGGAACCCCCCTCAACACCAGCGACAACGCGGCCATCGAAGCGCTCGGCATCGATCCGGATCTGAAAAAAGCAAAGCAAAAGGATCCGGGTATCGATGAAAAGCTGCGCGGCTGGATGTGCGAGCACTATTACGATATCCGTACCTTCGGTGCGGTCATGACGACGTTTGTGAAGGGCGCGCTCAACTGCGGGCAGGTCCGCGGTCCCGTGCAGCTCGGCTTCGCCCGCTCCGTCGACCCCATCGTCCCGCAGGAGGTCACGATCACGCGCGTCGCCATTACAACAGAAGCCGACGCTGCCAACAAGAAAACGGAGATGGGCAGCAAGCATATCGTCCCCTATGGTTTGTACCGCGCGGAGGGCTACGTCTCGGCAAACCTCGCCCGCAAGACGACCGGCTTCTCTACGGATGATCTGGAGCTTCTCTGGACGGCAATTCTCAACATGTTTGAAAACGACCACTCCGCCGCGCGCGGCAAGATGGCGGTGCGCGAGCTGATTATTTTCAAGCACGACTCGGAGCTTGGCTGCGCGCCGTCCTATAAGCTCTTTGAGGCCGTTCATGTCGCGCGGAAAGAGGGCGTGGAGATTCCACGCAGCTATCAGGATTATACGGTTACAGTCTCTGAGCCTCTGCCGGAAGGAGTGCACTGCGAAAGGAGATCGTAATGTACAGCCCGGACGACTGCCTGATGATCTCAGGCCTGCAGCACTTCCGATTCTGCAGGAGGCAGTGGGCACTCATTCACATCGAGCAGCAATGGGCGGAAAATCTGCGAACCGTGGAAGGAACGCTTCTGCATGAGCGGGCGCACAACGAGCAGCTGCGCGAGTCGCGGGGCGATTTGCTCATCGTCCGCGGCCTTCGCGTGCAGTCGCTCACGCTGGGGCTTACGGGGCAATGCGACGTGGTGGAGTTCCGGCGCGATGATACGCAGGGCGTAACGCTCTCTGGAAAAGAAGGCGCGTGGCTTCCCTACCCCGTGGAATATAAGCACGGCGCTGCCAAGCAGGACGGAAGCGATGCCTTGCAGCTGTGCGCGCAGGCGATGTGTCTGGAGGAAATGCTCGTGTGCGAAATCCCGTCCGGCGCGCTTTTTTACGGCGAAACGCGCCGCCGCTTTCCGGTCAGCTTCACACAGGAGCTGCGCGAGGAGGTGCGGCAGGACGCGGCGCAGATGCACAATCTGTATCGCCGGGGCCACACCCCGCACGTAAGGCCCACGAAGTCCTGCAATGCGTGCTCGCTTAAGGAGCTGTGTCTGCCGCGGCTGCAAAAAAGCGGCTCGGTGCAGGAGTATCTGCGGGAAAGCATGGGGGAAACGCCATGAGAAAGCTTCTCAATACGCTGTTTGTCACCAGCGAAGACGCCTATCTGACGATCGACGGCGAAAACGTCGTTGTGAACCGGGAAAAGCAGGAGGTCGCGCGCTTTCCGCTGCATACGCTTTCCGGAATCATCTCATTTGGCTACGCGGGCGCGTCGCCTGCGCTGATGGGAGGCTGCGCCAGACGCGGCGTGAGCTTGAGCTTCTGTACGCCTACCGGACGCTTCCTTGCCCGGAGCGTCGGCGAGGAAAACGGGAACGTGCTTCTGCGGCGCATGCAGTACCGCGCGGCGGACGATCCGGCGCACAGCTGCCGCATCGCGCGCAACATGATCTTCGGCAAGCTCCACAACGCACGCTGGAGCATTGAGCGCACAAAGCGGGACCACGCGCTCCGGGTCGATATCGAGCGGATTCAGGCTTCGATCGACCAAATCAAGGCACTCTATCCGATCGTTGCCGAGGAACTCTCCATGGAGTCTCTGCGCGGCAGCGAGGGCATTGGCGCAAAGGCATATTTTGATGTGTTTGATAAAATGATTTTGCAGAACAAGGCGGACTTTTACTTCCGGGCGCGAAGCCGGCGGCCGCCGCTGGACAATGTCAACGCGCTGCTCTCGTTTGCATACAGCCTGCTCGCGAACGACTGTGCCGCCGCGCTGGAGGCTGTGGGACTCGACGCGTACGTCGGCTTTCTGCACCGCGACCGCCCCGGCAGAACCTCGCTGGCGCTTGATCTCATGGAAGAGCTCCGTCCTTGCCTTGCGGACCGCTTTGTGCTGTCTCTCATCAATAACCGCGTCCTGCAGGCGGGCGATTTTGAGCATACAGACAGCGGCGCCGTGCTTCTGACCGACGCTGGCCGAAAGAAATTCTTGCAGGCCTGGCAGGCGCGCAAACGCGAGACGATCACGCATCCTTACTTAAAAGAGAAGCTCGCATGGGGTCTTGTGCCATATGTGCAGGCGCTGCTGCTGGCGCGGTATCTGCGGGACGATCTGGACGCGTATCCGCCGTTCTTGTGGAAGTGAGGGCTTTTCTATGATGGTGCTCATTACCTACGATGTGAATACCGAGGATTCCGGCGGAAGAAAACGCCTGCGGCAGATCGCAAAGCAATGTGTGAACTATGGTCAGCGCGTACAAAACTCGGTCTTTGAATGTCTGGTCGATGCCGCCCAGTGCAAGCAGCTCCAGCACAAGCTGCTTGCGATCATGGACGAGGAAAAGGACAGCCTACGCTTTTATTACCTTGGAAACAAGTATGAAACCCGCATCGAACACTTCGGCGCAAAGGCGGGCTACGCTCCGGAGGGCGCGCTCATTATCTGATGCGAACCGGAAGCGTTCCGGTTTTCCCCGGGAGGTTCGCACCGCGCAAGGTCGGAAATAGCGGCCGCTTTCCCTTTGCCCAACACGCGGCAACGCCGCTCTTTGTTCGGCTTTGCAGAAATTTTGTAGCTTTTGCGCAAATTTGCCGGGAATATTTCGGCAATTTTGCTGTCGCACCCCGCAAGGGGTGCGTGGATTGAAATTTCGTCGTCAGCTTCGTCAGAATCGTCTTCGTCCGGTCGCACCCCGCAAGGGGTGCGTGGATTGAAATCAGTGGCAGCACTCAATCGCCACCGGAACGGCTGTCGCACCCCGCAAGGGGTGCGTGGATTGAAATTCATACGGCGAGAATGAAGAGCTACCCGGATGGGTCGCACCCCGCAAGGGGTGCGTGGATTGAAATGGCATTTCGCCCGTGATCATCGAGCCCCTTGCGCCGTCGCACCCCGCAAGGGGTGCGTGGATTGAAATCTCGACCTGCTTGCGCAGACGGGCAGGAACCTGGTCGCACCCCGCAAAAAGAGGGCCGGTCACTCGTGCGCCTGTTGGCTCGCGGATGACCGGCCCTGCGTCTGTGCGTCAAGCCCGGGTTATATTCTAATTGTTTACTTCGGCAAAAGCCCGGATAGGAACGCATGATTCCAAACGGAAGAAGCGAAAGCACATCCAGGCATCGCGCGGACCGACGGCAGGACGCGTTTACATACAGACGATTTTCCGGACGGTATTCGCGGTTCTGATTGTCAGCTTCGAGCCAATATCCGCGCGGGCCGTCTTCGGCCACCAGTTGGTTTTCTGATACTCCTTTCGGCTGAATGACCAGAACACAGCGGACCGATATTCCTGTATTTGTTCCAATCACTCTTTCGGCGCGCCAATCTCGTGATACACTTCCTGGAAAGTTACAGGCGGCAGGAGGAAAACGAGGTTATCGTAAATTTCCTGATTCTCCGTTCCCCACCAATCCGGGGCATGGCGCAGAATGTCCGCAAGCTCCTCCTGTAAAATAACAAAAACGGGAATATCCAGGCCAAATTCACACTGCATCATGCGCTCGATGCGGTCGGCCAGCGCTGCCGCATCCGCTTCCTCGCAGGAAAAGACTACGTTTCCGCTGTTCAGCCAAGTCTTAACCTCCAGAAATCCGGCCGCTTCAAAGCATTTCTTCAACTCCGCCATCGGCACTTTGTTTTTGCCGCTGATGTTGATGCCCCGCAGCAGAGCGATATGCCGCTTCATCCAGTTCACCTCGCGTCACATTTTTTGCAGTCCGGCCCGCAGCAGCCGATCTGTTGGGTTGTGTGTTTTATAGCTGCTTCCGCAAATCTGCATCAAAGCAATTTTTTCGTGTAATAGTGCCGTTGTCCGGTGTACGGATATTCTTCGAGGGTAAAAACCTCCCGGTAGTCATGCTTTTTGTAAAATGCAGGTGCCTGAAAGGAAAAGTTGTCCACAAAGGCTATTTGCAGCCACGTTTTCTGGCCTCTTCCTCCGCGGCCTGAAGCAGCTTGCCTCCGATCCCCTGGCCCCGGAGCTGTTCGCTGACAAAAAGGAATTGGATGCAAAGCCAATTGCCAAAGGTTTCTCCCGTCAATCCCGCAAGCTTCCTGCCCGCCTCGTCTTCCAGAAAGACGCCGATGGGAACATTTTGGGATGCCTCGCGGCGGCTGAGATTATACGCTTTCAGCAGCCCATAGATCTCATGGATATCGCGCGCATCTCCATCATCTGTTATTCTAAAATTCATACATCATAGCTCGTAACACACATGGCCGTTTTTTTCTCCGTTCAAAAAACAGACGCTGTACAAACCGATTTGACCGGATTGCACCGCGTCTATGCGTCCGGCATTTTGATATCGACGGTTCTGCCGTCTTTGAAATGAATCACACAGGCGTATCTGCACTTCGGGCAGAACAGAGGAAAGTCTTCCAGCACCGTGTGTGGCCGGACCTGTGTTCTCGTCTTGCCGCCGCATCTGGGGCAGCGAAGCCACTGCAAACTCGATTGAAGCTCTTCCTTTTTGTCCATTCCGTATTCCCTTGAGGCCCACACGGCCCGCGCCGCCGGTTCTTCCTTCGTGCGCTTGTTCTTGGGGCCATGGCCTGCGGTCTTTCGTTGTCAATATGCACCGTTCGATATGTATCATTAATTATACTTAGAGAAAGCAGCTTTGTCAATAGGCGCGCACCGCGCCTTCGGCGGAGAGGCTATCATGACAGAATATAAACAGGCAAGTCCTTTCTTGGCACAGTGATCGTCGAACCGAATACGATCCATTGATTTGTGCTGCTTTTCCGATTCCGGCGCACCATCAGCATCTGCCGGTCTTTTTGAATAAGTTCCCCTTCCGCTCCTCGCATGCCGTTACATAGCCTGCATCGGCGGCTTTGATACTGTCTTCCTTCAGCCGTTCCGCCGCAGTCAAAAACCGCTTCACATCCCAGCAGCGCACACGGCAATGCAAGATTCGGCAGAAAGGGTGGTTTGTCTCCGCTGCAAGAATCCCCAGATGTACCTTGTTTCCGCACAGTACGTACACAGCTTCTCTGCATAGTCGACTGCCGTATAGGAACAGTACAGCAGCGACCAGCGCTTTTGCCGAACCACATTGGGAACTTGTCGGAAGCGTGCGCGAAGTTCTTCCTGCTTTTGCGCCAGCGCTTCCGCTTTGAACCGCTCCACGTGTTCAGGCCACGAATAATGGAATATCAGATTGATCAGGAAGCGAAACGCGTGCGGCTGCGTTCCGGTTTGCCGCAAATGAAAGGTCGGCTTCAAGAGCCGCTCGTAGTTTTCCAGCACCTCGTAATTGTTGTGATAAAGAGAAAGCTCCGCCTGATCGCCGCACAGCATCCACTTGTCCTCTCCGCACCGAATACATACACGGTCCTGCTTGACGTCAAACAGCTGCGCGTGGTTGACAACGATCAGCGCGTAAAGTTCGCCGGTCATTGCGCCAAACCGCCGCAAAAGATCCATATATGCATCCATATGTTTTGCATCATCGCAGGAAATGCCCGCACGGACAATCGCTCTGCGCCCGCAAAGCCAGCAGCGTTTCAGAGCGGTTCGATATTCCGTCAGCATCTCAAATTCCGCATCCGGAATCTTGGAAACTTCCGCGCAGTCGCGGTCATGGATTCGCTTTTCGACCGAAGAATAGGCATGCCGCATTGCTCGGTTGCTCATCAGGCTGTCTCTGCGCCGCTTCTCCGGCGATACCCGCGCGGTTTGCACCGCCTTTTCCTGCCCGCGCTGCGGCTTTTCCGACTTTGGTTCGCTTTCTGAATTCTGCATCTGTGCAAGCAAGCTCGGAAAAGTCTTCGCGCTGATAGTTTCTGGCAACCTTCGGCATATGTTTCACCTCTATAACCATTGTATCGGGAAAACGGCAGTTAAAAAGCGCTTTTGCGCGGAATTTTCTCCGTCCCTAGTTCCTTTTGCTTCATCCGAATAAGAAGTATTACACGCAGACGGCCGATCAGGAGGACCTCATTTCCATCGGCACCATCGGCCTTATCAAGGGCATCTCCACCTTCGACGCCAGCAAGGGCGCAAGGCTTGCCACATACGCTGCTAGATGTGTTGAGAATGAAATCCTGATGTATTTTCGGTCGCAGAAGAAGACGGCCTCGGATGTTTCGCTTTCCGAGTGCATTGAAACAGGCAAGGACGGCACATCGCTTTCGCTCATGGACGTGATCGACTCGGAGGAGGACCTCTTTGAAGACCTGAGCGCGCGGGAGATGCACGGAAAGCTCCGCGAAATCATGCAGCAAGTGCTCACGCCGCGCGAGCGGGAAATTCTCACGCTCCGCTATGGGCTTTCCAACCAGCCGCCGCAGACCCAGCGTGAGCTTGCCGCGCGCTGCGGCATCAGCCGGAGCTATGTATCGCGCATTGAGAAAAAGGCGCTCAAGAAGCTCGAGGACGCGCTCTCCCCGTTCCGTCCGGACGGCTGAGATGCAAAGCAAAACCCTCCGCATGCGCTTGTCATGCAGAGGGTTCTCTTTTACCCGTGATAAACCATATGATAGAACACACCATCGCCGGCTGCGGTCGTTTGGTGAATCGGCTCGCCCGCGATGCGGAAGCCCGCCTTCTCATAGCACCGGACGGCTCTCGTGTTCCACGTTCTAACCTCAAGATACATGGGCTTTCCCGGAAAGAGCTTCCCCGACAGCTCGCACGCCGCCCTTGTCATCTGCCGGCCGAAGCCTCTGCCGCACAGGTCCGGGCGCACGCCGATTCCGAAGAAGACCTCGGTTGGCTCTTCATATAAATTGATAAAGCCGACAAGCGCGCCATCTTCCAAAAAGGAGTAGAAATTGTTTTTGGGATTCGCAAAGCCCACGCCCCGCGCTTTCTGCTCGGCGTAGGGCGCGGTGTTATAGATCGCATACTCCCCTGTATACTGCCACGCGGTGATGCGCTCCTTTTCTTCTTCCGTCGTCTTGTGATAGGTCAGCATCTGTTCCTCCTGCACCTGCTTCGGTTGCTTCCGGCGCGGCGCTACCGCTAATGCTCAGCCTTCCGCTTCGTTCGCTGCCTGGCTGGCGTTTGTTTTCTTTCTGCGCTTGGGCAGCGGCGTGATGCGTTCTATGATCTCCAGCACCTGGCGCGTCAGCGCGTGGTTCTCGATATCAAGAAGCGTATGCACCTTCGCGCCCTCATAGGGGTACGCATCCGGCGCATCCTGCAAAAGCCCGGCCAGCTCCGGCAGCTTCTTGACCATCGCCGCGTTGTCGCAGACCAGAATGGCGGGCTTACCGCTGATATAAACCAAATATTCGCCAAACATCTTCTTGCAGCTGATTGCGTCGATCCCCTCCAGCTGCTCAAGCACAAAGTCTATGTATTCCTTGCTGGTTGCCACTCGATTCCTCCTTTCCGTTTGCGCGCCCGTCTCAGGCGGCATTTTGCTTGCATATACCATACCGGTTTCTTCCCGCTCTGTCAAGGAACGCCCCAGCTTTTCTGTGACGTGTCAGCCATCGGTTTTGTTCCGTTTTTCCGATATTCTCTGCCGTCTGGACAAAGCGCCGGTTGTGTTCTATGCTGTTTCCAGATAGAACCATCAGGAAGGAGGATCCGGTATGAAACGTTCTCACGCATGCTTGCTGCTTCTCGCGCTGCTCTGCGCCTTCTTCTTTTTGGGATGCAGCGCCGCAAAGACGGAACCGGAAGCGGACACCGACCCGGTCGTCGCGCGCTACCGGGACACGGAGATCCGGCAGAGCCTTGTGGACTACGAAAAGAAAAACCTGTCCGCCCTCTCCGGCGGGAAGGAGGTCCGCGACCGAGACGCGGTCGATCAGCTGCTCGTGAACCTCATCATGCTCGACGAGGCCGAGCGCCTCGGGCTTTCCGTGACGCAGGCGGAGGTCGACGCAGAATTTGCCGCGCAGAAGAAAAACTACGAGGAGTTCCCGGAGGTGCGCGCGTATATCGACGAATATTGCAAGTCCGCCGGGATCACGCTGGATGGCTACTACGCCGCAATTCAGGATCAGCTGCCGCGCGTGATTCTGCGGCAGAAGCTCCGAAACGAGCTCGGGCGGGAATACTGCGCAGAGCACAGGCTGGAATTTACGAAGGTCAATCCGCCGGAGGCCATGCAGCGCTACGTAGAAAACTATCTGGAGGGTCTTCTTGATACCCACCGCGCGGACATTACCTACTGTAAATAAGCGGACGGTTGCGCATTCCGCCAATGAACGCTTCCTCCCCTTCCGTTTTCTTCTCATCACGATGAACGCCCCCTGCCAAGTAAGCAGGAGGCGTTTTTATGCTGCTATTTTGCGCGGCGAACCTTCGCTGCGACAATGGTAAAGGCGGGGATAACAATCACCGGGATGGCCGCCCAGCCGACAATCGATGTGCCCTGCTGGAGCATCGCCTGGAAGCCGAGCGCCGCGCCGACCGCCGCAATACCAAGCAGAATCGCCGTGATGACAAAGCGTCTGAGCTGCGTGTTCCGGATAAACGAAAACAGCGAATCAAACCGGACATTGCCCGCATGCGCAAGACCAGCCGCGCTGGTCAGAACCGCAAGCGTCATCAAAATGACATACAGCCATTGCAGCCATTTTATGCCGAGACGGTTGAGAACAGCCATGACGGGCAGTGACTCCGCGCAGACGTCAAAGACATTGGTATAGCTGAACAGCGTAAAAATCAGGCAGATCATCAGAACAATCGTGATGACGTACCCCGCGCCGATCGCCTTGCGCGCTTCCTTTTTATCCTTCAGCACGTCGGAGACGGACATGACGTTAAACACAATCGTCGACTGGAAGCAGCCATACTGCATCGCGCCCAAAATCGCGTGCAGGAAGCTGGTGTCCTTGGCGTTTGCGGCGGAGTTTGCGAACGCACCGGAAACGTCGCTGTCCCCGTGCGTCAGCACCAGAACCGTGATGAGCAGAACGACGCCGACGATCGCGTACATCATATACCCGGAGGACTTGGCCAGAAGCTTCGAGCCATAGAGGCAGAGCGCCGCGGAAACCAGAATGGTGATGATCGCAGTCGTCCAGTAGCCCACGCCAAGAAAGCCCTGCAGCAGCTTTCCCTCGCCGGAGAAGGCAAGGCCGCCCGCGCACATCATCGTCATCAGAAAGCAGATATCATACAGAACCGCCACAACGCCTCCAAGCTTTTCTCCATAGCAGGCGCGCGCAAAGGGGCGATAGTTCGGCGTTCCGTGCTCCCGCGCGTATTCCAGCATGTAGTACATGACGCCTCCGGTTACCAGCATGGCGAGCAGCGGCGTAATCAGACCGATCCAGCCGTATTTGACATACCAGCGGACACTGAACGCACCGGTTGCAAAGCCGGGGCCGAAGTGGCTGCCGATCCAGACGGCGGCAACACCCAGATACGCAGGAACTGCGGATTTTTTCTTTTGTATAGGGTCTCTCCCTTTTCTTTCTGAAATGATCAGCGCCAACTGATGTTATTCTGCGTCAAACGACATTCTGGCCGCGACAATGTCCTTCAAGCTCTGCGCCAGCGCGACATGCTTCGGATGCTGGAGATAGGCCGAAAGCTGCTCCGGCCGGTCGAGGCGCATCACCATCATGATATCCGCGTTGGAATCGCGCACCGTGATGCAGCGGCTGACCTTTGCGTCGTGCAGAAAATCCAGCTCCGCCTCCAGCTCGGCGTAGACCTCCCGGCAGCGCGCAAGGACTGCTTCCGCGTCCGCAGCCTGCGTCAGCTTCAGAAAATTATAATGAATCATCTGACAAAAGCACCTCCGTTTTTAAGATGCCATATAAAATAGCGCAAAGCGGTTTGGCTGTCAAGGGCCGCTTGCGCTGGTGATTTCAGGAAAATTTTCAAATTATTTTAGAATTTAACGTTTTAAAGCTTTTCAGTTTTACATCATTAAAGGATTGTGCAAAATTGCCGCAAAAAATTTTTTTGGCCGCTCCTTCGCATTTGCCTTGCGTGCGCAAAAAAACAGCGACGCAGGGACAGTGTCCGTGCATCGCTGCTTTTATGAATGCTTATCCTTTGTTGTTTGTCCGGAAAACAAATTCGCCGCTTTCCGCGTCCCAGAGCCAGCTCAGCGCCGTCTCCTCGCCGCTTGGGCTAGCAAACACGGCGCGCAGGTCGCTGTAGCCGTCGCCATCCTGATCGTCCAGTGACACGCTGACATACGCCTCGCGCGCGTCCTCCAACGTTTCCGGGTACTCCGCCGCGCCAACGACCGTCTGCGTCTCATCATCCAGATAAAGCATGATGCTGTCCGTGAAAACGCAGACCAACACGTCGGTTTCCTCTCCGTCTCGCGTAAGCGTCCCCGCGTCATTGACCCAGCCCCACGTGCGCCAATCCGCCCCGGCGGTATCACCAGAAGGTTCTTCCTCTTCCTCCGCCGCGTTTGCCGCGCAGCCGGTCAGCACCAGCATGAGCGCCAGCAGCAGCGCAAAACATCGTCTTGTTTTCATATGCGCCCGCTCCGTTTCCCCGCCTTCTTATCAAGTGGCGGTGTTTGTTTGATTGTACCAGCTTTTCACGTAAATTGCGAGTAACCGCTGGTTAATCGGACGCAAATTTCCGCGTTCCGGCCGGTTGTATTTTCGGTTCGGCTCTGTTAAAATAAGTTGGGTTTTTCAGAATTTTCGACAGAAAGGGGCGGATACGCCTTGAAAAGCGCAACGCGGGATATGACGAAGGGCAGCCCTTGGCGGCTGATCGCTGGCTTCGCGCTGCCGGTTCTTCTGAGCCAGATTTTCCAGCAGCTCTACAACACCGCGGACACGCTCATCGTCGGGCGGTTCCTCGGAGACGGGGCGCTGGCCGCCGTAAGTTCATCGGGGCCGCTGATTTTCCTGCTCGTCAGCTTTTTCGAGGGGCTCACGCTCGGCGCGGGTATCGCCATCTCGCGCTATTTTGGAGCCGGAGACGACGCAAGAGTCGAGCGCGCCATCCACACGAACATCGTCGTGAGCTTCCTGAGCGGTATCGCGCTGTCCGTCTTCGGCGTCTTGCTCACGCCGTCGATCCTTCGCTGGATGGGCACCGACCCTGAGGTTCTGCCGGAGGCCATCTCATACTTCCGCTATTACTTTGCTGGCGTGCTCGCGGTCGTTCTGTATAACGCCTGCAAAAGCATCATGAACGCGCTCGGAGACAGCAGAAGACCGCTATACTACCTTCTATTGTCATCCGCCACAAACATCGTTCTGGACATTCTGTTCATCGGCGGCTTTCGCTGGGGCGTCTGGTCCGCTGCCGTCGCAACCGTCATCTCGCAGGCCATCAGCGTGGTTCTGTGCCTGATGCAGCTGTCAAGAAAAACGGCCAGATACCGCCTGCAATGGGCAAAGCTTCGCATCGACCGGGAAATGCTCGGGCAGATCGTCCGGTACGGTCTTCCCTCCGGCATTCAAAACTCCGTCATCGGCTTTGCAAACGTGATCGTGCAGGCAAATATCAACACCTTCGGCAAAATCACCATCGCAGCCTGCGGCACGTACAGCAAGCTCGAGGGCTTTGCGTTTTTGCCGATCACGAGCTTTACCATGGCGCTCACGACATATACCAGCCAGAACCTCGGTGCGCGGGAATATGACCGGGCAAAGCAGGGCGCGCGCTTCGGAATTGTCTGCGCAATGATACTGGCCGAGCTCATCGGCTTTGCGATGTACGCCTTCATGCCGTATCTTGCACGCTTTTTCAGCAGCACGCCGGAGGTCATTCGGCTGGCCACAAATCAGGCCCGAACGATTTCCCTTTTTTACTGTCTGCTCGCCTACTCGCATGCGGTTTCCTCGGTTCTTCGCGGGGCGGGCAAGGCCTTCGTGCCGATGGCGGTCATGCTCGCGATCTGGTGCGTGCTGCGCATTACGTATATTACGCTCATCATGCAATACTCCCACGAGCTGCGCTTTCTCTATTACGCCTACCCTCTCACGTGGAGCATCAGCTCCGTAATTTTCTTCCTCTACTACCACCGCTCCGATTGGGTGCATGGCTTCGAATGCGCGAAAAGCTAGGCCCACGGATCGCCCCACTCTTCCGGGATATTCGTAAGGGTCGATGCCCACATCGACCCATTAGGCACTTTCGAATTCGCCGGAGATTTCCGTAAATACAGCTTGTACTGCCGGGGCGATGTGGGCATCGCCCCCTACGAACACTCCAGAAGTGCCCAAAAAGCTTGTAGGGGCGGACGCCTCTGTCCACCCTTGGGAAGTTACGAATTCGCCGCAAATTTTCACTAAATCGGTGCATTTTGCCGGGCGGACAGGGTCGTCCGCTCCTACGTAATTTCTGCAATCAGCACGTGAAAAAGGCCGTTTAATCTCCCTCGATCATGCGGTAGCCGATGCCGACCTCGGTGAAAATGTAGACCGGCTGGGCGGGGTTCTGCTCGATCTTGCGGCGGATGTTTGCCATATTGACGCGCAGGATCTGATTGTCGCTGCGCGCGCTCGGGCCCCAGAGCTCCTTGATGAGATAGTCATACGTCAGCACCTTGCCCGCGTGAAGACCCAGAAGCGCGACAAGCTTATACTCGTTCTGCGTGAGGTTCGCGTCCTGACCCGCGATGAAGACCCGGTGCTTGGCGTAGTCGATTGTGAGCTCGCCCGCCTTGAAAATACCGGTATTCGCCACAGCCTCGCTGCCGATTGGCGTTCTCGTGTGACGGATGGCCGCGCGAATCCTTGCCAGCAGCTCGCCGGTTCCAAACGGCTTTGTGAGATAATCATCCGCGCCCGCATCCAGCGCCTCGACCTTGTCTCTTTCATGCGTCCGAGCAGAAACGACCACAATCGGCACTTTCGACCAGCGTCTGACCTTGCGCAGGATTTCCATCCCATCCACGTCCGGAAGGCCCAGATCGAGAATGATCACATCCGGGCAGTGTGAGGCGATCATGCTCTCGCCCATCGCGCCTGTGCGGGCAAGCAAAACGTCATAATCGTTCGCTGTGAGCACCGCCTGCATGAAGTTGCGAATGGTCTGCTCGTCTTCAATTACCAGAATTTTCTCTCGGATTTTCATCTCTATATTCCTCCAATGGCAGTGTAAAGCTGAACAGCGCACCGCCGGTTTCCCGGTTTTCCGCCTGCATCGTGCCGCCGTGCGCCTGCACAATGCTCATGCAGACCGAAAGCCCGATGCCCATATTCCGCCGGCCGTCCGCCGTCAATCCCTCGTCGTGCGAGAGATAGCCCTTGAAGAGCTTCGGAAAAACCTCTCTCGCGATGCCCTGTCCGTCGTCCGCGACCTCAAATCGCGCGCGCTCGCCATCTTTTTGCAGCTGAAGCTCCACGCGCGTGGTCGTCCCGCCGTGCTGGATGGCGTTTTCCATCAGATTGATGAGCACCTGCTCAATCAAAATCACGTCCATCGGGATCATCAGCAGCTCCTGCGGCGCGTGCACGGAAACGTCGATATCCGGATAGTGCTTTTTGATCTTCATGGCGGCGGCGCTTAAGACTTCCTCGCCCGCCTCCATCTCCTTTTTGATCTTCGTCTGCTCGCCCGTCATGCGTGTGACCGACAGAAGGTTTTCAACCACGCTCACGAGCCAGTTCGATTCGTCGCGGATATTTTCCAGCAGCTGCGTTCTTGTCGCCTCATTGAGCTGGTCGCCGGAATCGAGCAGCGTGCTCACGCCGCCAACAATCGAGGTAAGCGGCGTTCGGATATCGTGCGATACCGCGCGAAGAAGATTGCCCCGCATCTTCTCCTTTTCAGCCTCGGCGCGAATTTTTTCCTGCTGCTTGATCTGCGTTGTGAGCGTACTGACAACGACGGACACGATCAGCATCACAAGGAACGTCAGAGGATAGCCTGAGATCGTGAAGTTCAGCTGATAATACGGAAACGTAAAAATATAGTTGATGCCGACTACGCCCACGACGGAGGACAAAAGGCCAAAGAGATACCCGTCTGTGAAGCGGGAGACCAGCACGACCGTCAGCTCAAAAATGAGCGCAACGTACACATCGCTGTCGTCGATCGTCCGCAGAAAATAGCAGAGGATCGTCGCGAACGAGAGCAACAAAGTAAAAATACCAAAATCATGCCATGTAAAGGCGAAGCGAAGCGGCGCTTTTTTTGGCCGCCGCAGTTGTGTTCTTATTTTCATCAAGCCTCTCACCCATTTCATCATATCATGGTTTTGTCATTTTTCACCGTTAAGATTTCGTTAAAAGAATCGGGGCTTCCTGTTAAGCGCCGCCGACTGTATTTGGAAGAAAAAGAGAGCCTGGCGGCTCTCTTTTCTTCTTATGCCGGTTCTCCGCCGCGCCAAAACGCCTGCATCGCCTGCTCGCGGTACTGCCTGGTATAGAGCGCGTAATATGCGCCCTTTCGCTCCATAAGCGCGCGGTGCGAGCCCTGCTCGATGATTCTGCCGTCCTGCACGACTAGAATCACGTCCGCCCTCCGGATGGTAGAGAGCCTATGCGCAACAATGAAAGACGTTCTTCCCCGCATGACGGTTTCAATCGCCTGCTGCAATTTCTGCTCCGTGATGGTATCGACCGAGGACGTCGCTTCGTCGAGCACGAAAATTCTCGGATCCGCCAGAAGCGCCCGTGCAAAAGACAGCAGCTGCTTTTCGCCCGTAGACAGGCTGCTGCCGCCCTCGCCGACCTGCGTGTCGTACCCATCCGGCAAGCGCGCGATGATCTCGTCAGCGCACACGGCCTTCACAGCGGCCTCGATCTGCTGCATTGTCGCATCGGGTCTTCCATAGCGCAGGTTCTCCAGCACCGTACCGGAAAACAGATGCGGCGTTTGCAGCACATAGCCGATATTGGCATGGAGCCACAGCTGGCTTCTCTCCCGCGCGTCGCGCCCGTCGATGAGCACCTGCCCTCTCGTCGGCTCGTAGAACCGGCAGACGAGGTTCACAAGCGTCGATTTGCCCGCGCCGGTCTCGCCGACGATGGCGACCCTTGTCCCCTGCGGCACCTCCAGATTGAAGTGCTCAAGCACGTTTTCTTCTCCGTCCGGATAGCGGAACGTCACGTCGCGGAACGAAATATCGCCGTAAAGCGGCTCCCAGTTTTCTCTCTTCGGTTTGAAAGCATCACCGTATTTTGCTTCGACTTCCGGCGTGTCGCGCACGTCGGACTGCGTGTTCATAAGCGCCGTGATGCGCTCAATGTTGACCTGCACATTCACAAGGTTCGAAAATACCTGCACCAGCCACTGGATGGGCTCCATCATGCCCTGCGCGTAGTTCATGAACACCGAAAGCGTGCCGATGAGCATGACGCCGCGCATCGTGAGGATACCGCCCTGCCACAGGACGATCGCCAAAGCCGCCGAGGCCGCGAACGCCGTTGTGGACATGAAAAGGCTCCTGAAATGCATCTCCCGCACGCTCTCGCGCTTCATTTCTCCCGTAAGTCCCCGGAACTCCTGCTCCATTTTTTCTTCGATCACAAGCGTCTTCGTCGTCTTCGCGCCCGTGATGCCCTCGTTGAAGCCGGAGGTGATCTTCGAGTTCTGTTCGCGCACGCGCCGGTGATGGAACACGAGCTTTTTCTGGAAATAGACGCTCGAAATCGCGAGCACCGGTACGATCGCCATCACGCACAGAGCAAGCTTCCAGTTGAGCGCAAACATCATCACAATCGCCAGCGCCAGATACGCCACATACCAGACCGCCTCCATAAGGCCCCACGCCAGAATCGTCGCGATCTTGTCCGTATCGGACATCACGCGCGCGTGGATATAGCCGACGCTGTTCTGATTGAAGTAGGAAAAGGACAGCGTTTGCAGATGGTTAAAGCAAACTCTCTTAAGGTCGCGCCCGATGTACATTTCCGCCTTGCACGCGGCAAAGGCCGAAATGCAGTTCGTCGCCGTCTGGACGATCATGACCAGAATGTAGAGCGCCAAAAATCCGCCCAGCCCTGCGAGCGTTTCGTTCGCTATGAAGTGGTCGATCGCGTACTGCTGAAACAGCGGGATCACCGCGTCCATCGCGCTTCCGATAAACCCCAGCGCCACCATGTCGACCAGCACCAGCGGCCCGTAGCCCTTGAGATACGGAAAGAGCTTCGGAATGCCGAACCAGCGCGTCTTTTCGTTTTTCATGCCGGTTCCTCCTCTCCCACGGCCATCTGTACCTGATAGATTTCGCGGAACAGTCCGTCCTGCTGCAAGAGTTCCTCCGGCGTTCCGAGCTGTTTGACCCTTCCGTGCTCCAAAACGAGCACCCGGTCGCAGCCAAGAAGCGTCAGAATCCGGTGCGACACCAGAATCTGCGTGACCCCCTGCACCCGCTCAGACAGGTTCCTTCGGATGCTCTCGTCTGTCTCGGTGTCGACCGCAGAGAGCGAATCATCAAAGACGATCACGGGCGTTTTCTGCGTCAGCGTCCTGGCAATCGCCACGCGCTGCTTCTGCCCACCAGATAAGGTCACACCGCGCTCGCCGACCATCGTGCCGTAGCCCTTCGCGAACTGCCGGATATCACCGTCAACGCACGCGGTAATCGCCGCCGCGCGGATCTCCTCTGCCGTCGCGCCGGTGATGCCGATGTTCTCTTCAATCGTCCGCGAGAACAAAAACGGCTCCTGCAATACAACGCCGACGTTTTCGCGCACCCATTTTGCGGGCATGGACGCAAGATCGACTCCGCCGACCGTAATTTTACCCTTCGTCGGCGCGTAGAGCCTGCTGAGAAGCAGCAGGAGTGTACTTTTGCCCGAGCCCGTCGCACCTAAGATTCCGAAGCTCGAGCCCGCCGGAATCGTAAAGCTCACGTCATGCAGAACCTCTGGGCCCGTCTCATAGGAAAACGACACGTGCGCAAAGGAAATATCCTTGTCCATAGGAGCCGGCTTTGCCCCCGGCGCGTCTTCCTCTACCGGCGCGTTCAGAACCTCTGCCAGCCGGTCGACGGACACGCCCGCCTTGCTCATCTCCGAGATCATGCGCCCGAGCCTGCGAACCGGCGTGATAAGCATCGCGTTATAAAAGGCGAACGAAATGAACTCGCCCTTTGTCATATCGCCGTTTACGCAAAGGATGCTTCCGAACACCACGACCAGCATCACCTGCAAGCAGTTCGTCACATCGCCGACCGCCCAGAACTGCGAGAGCGTATAGCAGAGCTTCACCCAAAGGTTCGTATACTCCTGATTCTGCGTCTCAAAGCGTTCGCGCTCAAATTCCTCCCGCCCGAACGCGCGCACCACGCGCACACCCGTGAGGTTCTCCTGCGCGATGGTCGACAAAACGCCCTCGGCTTCGTCGCAGTCTGTAAAGCGCTCGCGGATCTTATTGTGGAACAGCAGTGAATATAAAATGATGATCGGGAACATAACGAGCGCGATGATGGAAAGCCGCCAGTTCATCGCGACCATGCACGCAAGAGACAAAACAATCAAAACGATGATCCGGAACACGGACACGAACTGCTCCTGAAAGAACGTTTTGATGCGCTCGACGTCTGCCGTGCAGCGCTGAATGATATCGCCTGTTGCGTTTTTCATGTGCCAGCACCACGGCAGGCGCTCGATCTGATGGTAAAGTAAATCGCGGCTGGTCTTGACCATCGTCTCGCAGGCAATGGAGCTATAAAGGTTCATCGCGTACCGGAACACCGCCGACAAAAGCCCCACGCCAATGAGCACCGCGGCCAGAACCCCCATATGCGCGCGGAAATATTCCGCCCCGCCAAGCCCTTCCCACATCGATTTCAGCGCGTCCGGCAGGCTCACAGGCTTGTCTCCGATCACCGAGTCGACCGTCAGCCGCAAGATCTGCGGAATAATCAGCTCCAGCGCCGTAAACGTCACGCCGGAGAGAATGCAGATGACAAAATACCGGACGCTTCCGCGCAGCATCCGGCGCAAAACAGCTCCATTTCCGGAACCCTTTTTCCTGTTTTTCAAATTCCGTATCTCCAATTTCCGTTCATTTTCAAATTCTTTCACACATGCCCCACGGGATTTCTGAAATTTCCCCGTCTATGCGTAGGGGACGATGCCCACATCGTCCCGGCAAATAAAACCGTTTTTACAGAAACCTTCGGCGAATTCGATGGTGCCCTTTGGGTCGATGTGGGCATCGACCCCTACGGCTTTGTTGACATTCTCCCGCAAATCAGGAATTCTGTATCACATCAATCGCCTCGTCAAGTCTTGCGCACTTGGCGTAGCAAAGCCCCGGAAGCTCCAGCGTCGGGTCAAACAGATCCGGCACAACGATCACTGGGAAGCCGCCGTTCGCGCCCGCGAGAAGTCCGTTTCGCGAGTCTTCAAATACAACGCATGTTTCAGGCGTTTGCTTCCCCAGCGCGCGCATGGCAATCTGAAAAATCTCCGGGTCGGGCTTACTCTTTGTCACCTGGTCACCGCCGACGATCGCGGCAAAGCAGTTCAGCACGCCCGCGTTCTTGAGGTAGCCGATTGCAACGTTCGTAAACGTCGAGGTCGCCACGGCGCAGAGAATATGCGCCTGCTTCAGCCACGCAAGCAGCTCCCGCAATCCCGGCTTGACCGGCACACCGTTTTCCCGAATGTAGTCGTCCATCCATGCGCGATAGCGCTGCAGGCACGCCTCGCCACTCTCCGGGCAGCCCGGAAACAGCTGCGGAAATTTCTCGATCGCCGCCGGGCGGTTCAGGCCGATCAGCTGCTTCATGCCCTCGCGCGTAAACCGGTAGCCGACCGCTTTCCCGATATCGCCCTCAAATGCGCGCAGAAACAGCTCCTCCGTGTCGAACATCAGCCCATCCATATCAAAAATTGCGGCGTTGAACTTCATACTTTCTCTTCCTTCTTCTTTTTAAGTAGTAAGACCGTCTTGTCTTCCTTTCGCTTTTCGCGGAACACGAGCGTCCATGTGACCTTCCGTTCCTTCTTTCGCCGCAGCTGCGAGCAGACAGTGTCTTTTCCCATTGCAAACGCAACCGGACCGTCTGCCCCGCCGATCACGCCGAACGCGCAGCCGGAAAAATCGCCGTGCGAAATCGCAATTGCCTCCCCAAAGTCGCGCAGCGTCACGCTGCCATCCGGCACTTCAGGCGCAATGTCATAGGAAAGCTCCGTTGTGTAGAGTGTCTCTCCGGAAACCGACAGTTCTGAGGTACGCATATCCACAACCGTGAGCGTATACGTCCGCTGCCCGCCCGGCAGGTGGAACATAATGCTGTCTCCTGCCTGTTCGGGGCTGAATTCCTGCCCCAGCGCCTCGAACGGATTTTCCCAGAGCGTGAACGTCAGCTCGCGAATTGTCCGTTCCTTTTTCCCGTCCCACGGAAAGCACAGCCGCTGCACATGCCAGCTGGAAATCTCGTCCAGAGCATAGTGCGCCTGCACGCGCTTTGCTTCCCGGTCATTTCCATCCGGATACAGCGCATCCCAGCACAATCCGCAGCCATGACTCTGCGAGAGCGTCCGGCCGTTGACCGTGAGCCTTGCGCCGATGTCTTCATGGAAGGGATTTTCCGCCTGCGCGCGGATACGCTGTGCCTCCTCCCAGTCGCTGCCGTCGTTTTCCCGGGAGAGGTTCCACTTTTCGCGGAACGAAGACAGCTTCTCGACCGGCACGCGCTTCATGATATCCAGCACAACACCTTCTTTGCAGACATACACCGCCGGAACGAGCCACTCGTCTCCTGCCCAGAAAAACGTCTTTCCGATGGAACGCTCCTTGCCCGGCGTTCCGTGTACGCCCCAGAAACCGCCTTCAAACGTAACCGCCCAAGGCTCAGCCTGCGTATCAAAGCTTCCAGCCATATCGTAAAATTTCTCCGAAAAGCGGAGCTTCCCGTAATCGAAGCCGGACTGCACCGTGTGGATATACTTCCAGGGCTCGGCCATCGGGCGCAGGTGGAACGTGGAGACGATCCGGTCGAGCGCCGCCATCTGCTCTTCATTTGATGGGTGCTTCTGCTCAAAGTCCTCCAACTGCGCCGCGTCCCACTGCCACGCCTGCTCAATGGCCGCCGCGTCATGCAGCGCCAGCAAAAGCCGCAGAAAATCCCGGAACGATTTAGCGACCGGATGCACGCAGTCCTCCCGCCCGTTCATCGGGCTGACGGCAAACACCGTCTCTCCGAAGCCGCGCACAAAGCAGAAATGAATTCCGTCCACACCGCTCCGTCCAAACACCCGCGCGCCCTTCGGCGTGCAGAAATACGGTTCGAACGGCTCTTCGACCCGCATCACGCCGAGCACCGACAACTCCACATCGGTCTTCAGAAATTGGCGGTAGGTCAGCTTTTCCATGCATCCATCCCTCCCCGGCAGTCTTTCTTCCATTGTACATAAATTTTACAAAATTTCAACTGCCGCTTCCGCCGCCGGTTGACAAGGTCGCCGGAAGCTTCTATAATTTTGTTAGAGTTCTTAAACCATTTCTCCCCGCATCGTACTCTGAAAAAACGTGGTGCAGCAGGCCACAGGAGGCATACGCCATGAAATATATCCCGATGCAAACCGGCATGTGGGCGGTGTTCGCCGCTTCGTTCCGGAACAACCTGACCGCCATTTTCGGTCTGGACGGCAAAACCGCGCGTACGGTAACTGCGAACGCAAAGCAAACGTATGCGCAGATTTTAAAGGAGCTTCCGGACTTTGAGAAGGGCGACCGGTTCCTCATGAATATTGTCAGCTGCGCGATGCTGGCCGCGTTCGTTCTGAGCATGCCAGAGCGCCCGAATGTAACGCGCCTGACCTCATATTACGAGCAGTCCATGATGACCCCCGCCATGCGGTTTTACTGCCGCAAGAGCGGAAGCAGGCGCTTTTCTCCCGAGAGCCTTTCAGCCATGGAAAAAACTGCGCAGTTTCGCGCCGCGGACCGGAACCCGTATTCCTGGAACATGGACTATCTTCCGTATGCCGACGGCTCCGGCTTTGAAGCGCGCTTCACGGCCTGCGGCATCTGTCAGCTGATGAAAAAGCTTGGGCTCTACGATCTCACACCCGCTCTGTGCCACCTCGACTACCCGATGACCGAGACCGGCGGCACAACGAAATTTGTCCGGGACTACACGCTTGCCTCCGGCGGCTTCTACTGCGACTGCGGCTACCGCAAGGTCTGACCGCGCGCCTGCAGCTGCGAATACCGTCATCTGCAGCACCGCAAAAATGACTGTCATCACCGCCAGAACCGCCACCGCAATACCGCAACTCGTCATCATGGCTTTCGGAACCCAAGTCCCATAGTTTGTAGCTTCGTTTCCAAAAATTCTTTTCGAATTTATATGATATGACGAATGCAGGTGCGACGACACACGAACCTGCTAACGGCGCTCTTGGGTCAACTGCCCATAAAACAGGTTTTAAGAAACAAATACTATAGCAGCTGCCGGACAAAGGTTGTTGACAAAAGGGTATGTGCCTTAACGGTACATACCCTTTTGCTTGAAAGGTTGTTTGAACATTCCCTTCAAATTGCTCTCAAGGCAAAGTCCTCGGCTATGCTTCTGCCGACAGCTCGCGGACGGCGCGGATGGCCGTGTCGACTTCTTCCTCCGTATTAAAATACGAAAAGCTGAAGCGCACCGCGCCCTGCTGTTTGGTGCCGAGTGCCTCGTGCATCCGAGGCGCGCAGTGCGCGCCGGGTCTGGTCGCGATACCGTAGTCCGTGAACAACGCGTCTGAAACTTCGGACGAATCGTAGTCGCGGATGTTCAGCGCAACAATGGCAGCGTGCTCGTCCTGCGAAAAGTCTCCGTAGACCATTACGCCTGGAATGTCCCGCACGGCTTCATAAAACCGACGCATCAAAAGCCGTTCCCGCGCATAAATTTTCTCCACGCTCTTTGCCAGAAGAAAGTCCAGCGCCGCGTCAAGTCCCGCTAAGCCGTGGCTGTTCAGCGTACCTGCCTCCAGGCGCGTGGGATACGCCTGCGGCTGGTCCTTGTCGTAGGAGTGCACGCCCGTTCCGCCGCGAAGAAGGGGCCTTATCTCCACGCCCGGACGGAGGCAGAGTCCGCCCGTTCCCTGCGGTCCCATGAGCCCTTTATGCCCAGTGAAGCAGAGGACGTCGATGCCCATTTTCTGCATGTCGATTGGGATTACCCCGGCACTCTGAGATGCGTCGACGATCAGAAGCGCTCCGTGCGCGTGCGCAATTTCGGAGATGCGGGCAATATCGAGAACGTTTCCGGTCAGATTGGACGCATGCGTGCAGACGATGGCTTTCGTGTTCTCCCGGAACAGCGCTTCAAAATCCTCGTACCGGACATTTCCCAGCCGGTCTGCCGGGACGAAATCGACGAAAACGCCGCGCGTTTGCAGATCATAGAGCGGTCTGAGAACAGAGTTATGCTCCAGATCGGTGGAAATCACATGGTCGCCCGGCGAAAGAAGGCCGTAGATTGCGATGTTGAGCGCCTCTGTGGAGTTCATCGTGAAGACAACGTGGTCTTCGCGCGGGCAGGAAAAGAGCTGCGCGAGCTTCTGCCTCGTTTCAAATACCGTGCGCGAGGCAGCGAGCGAGACACCATGCGCGCCCCGGGCAGCGTTTCCGGCGGTCAAAATCGCCTGCTTGACGGCTTCGGCGACCTCCGGCGGTTTATGGAGCGTCGTAGCCGCGTTATCCAGATAGATCATGCAAACCCTCCCGCGAAGATCGCCGCGCACGTCGAGCCGATGTTGATTCCGATTGCGTAACCGCTCATCCGAACATCTCCACAACCGCACAGGCCGCATACGAAAGCTCCGCCTTTAAAAGCGCGTCCAGAAGCGCCTGCTTTTCATCCGGCTCTGCCTTCCACGCAAGCCCGCACCCGGCGCTTATTTGCGCGGGAATCGGAATCATGCGCCCCGGAAGGTTGTTTTCCTGAAACAGCTTTTCTGCGGCAATTGCCTGCGCGGTAGAATCGAAGGCGATCACGAGCGCCGGACGTTTTTGCCGCATCACGGGCGTAAAATCAGGTCGGCCTGCATCTGCTTTTCGGCAATCACGTACATGTTCGTGACCTCGCCGACCTGGAGCTTATCGCTGAGGCCATAGTAGTTGAGGCATGTGCCGCAGGTGAGGATTTCCACGCCCAATTTAGACAGCGTCCGCAGATCATCCAGAGACGCCGAGCCCTCGCACGTGACGCTTGCGCCGCCGTTATAGAACAGAATCGTGGACGGCAGTTTTTCCTGCTGCGTGAGGGCAAACAGGAAGCCCTTGAGCAGAATTTTGCCGAGCTCGTCGTTTCCTTCGCCCATATGGTCGGCAGAGATGACGACGACCACCTTCTTCTGCGCGGTAGGAATCGTGCAGAGCGTTTCTTCGTCTCCGGTTTCCTCGACCGCTTCGCCTGCGGTGATCGTAACGCGGTATTCTTTCTCCGAGCGCTTTTCCGTCTCGATCGTGCAGTGCTTGTTGTCCGCCAGCCGCGTCAGATTCTGGACGGCAATTTCATTGTCGACCAGAACCTCGACCGTTCCCGCGCCGTTCAGCTCTTTCAGCGCGTGCATCGTCTTGATCACGGGCAGCGGGCAAGCGTCGCCCAAAGCATTGACCAGAATCATGATAATACCTCCAGCAATCTATTGTTCAAAAAGTTTCTTTTATTTTAATACGTTTTTGCGGTTTTTTCAATTCCAATTCGGATAGCACTGCTCCAGCGTTTCCAGGAGCGCGGCAATTCGCAGGTCGAGCTGGAAGGCCTGCAGGGAAAGATCCATCACACTGTCGGCGCGGAACTGCCGGATGCGGTCCTGCAACCGGTGCAGATGCTTGATGCCCGGGGTACACGGATGCCGACTGCGCAGAAGGGTCCACTTTTCCGCCGCAGCTCCTGCCGCCACATTTTTTTGCATATGGATGCTCCGCGCTCATGCCGCAGAGGCTGACAGAAATCAGTCTGGCCGCGTCCAGAATTTCCAGCGGCGTGAAGGCTCAGAAATAGCCCGTTGCTCTGCGGCCTTCCTCCTTCGCGGCCTTGACCTTCAAAAAAACGCCTTGCGCGCAGTGTCATCGGCTGCAGATTTGCTGCAATATCCCCCCGTCAAGTGCTGTGAATATGCACAAAATCATACGAAGTCCGAATTGCAGGTTGTACAAAAATGAAAACAGAGCCGTACTTTTTGAAGTTTCCTGTAGATTTCTGCAGAAAACAGATATATTCTAAAGGAAGCCTGTAGGTTCCGGTCAAGCAGGTCAGCTGCCTTTTAAGCAACTGCCGGTCGGAACGAGACGGGGCAAGCAATAAAATACACCCGGATGAACCGATCAGGAGAGCGCACGGAATCGTGCCACCGAAGGGGCTCGCGCAAAGAACTCTCAGGTAACCGAACTGATCGCGGACGGAACTCTGGAAAGCCGCATTGCGGCACCGACGAAGCAATCCCACACGGGAGAATCTTTCAGGTCAGGAAACAGAGCGCGCCATGCTTTGGTGCGCTCTGTTTTTGTATAAAGAAAACCACCGGCAATGCCGGTGGTTCCAAAAAGCTTTAGCTATGCCCAGAAAAAATATCCGAGCGAAGCGAGGAACAAGTCTGGAAAGCGGGCGATAAGGTGTGATTCAAAAAGACGGATAACCAGGGAGAAACGAAAAGCAAAATGCGCCAAGCCGCCATTTCAATAGCAGTAGGGCGCATCATGCAGTAGAAAGAAGATTCGATGAACCTATAGGTTCGGCTGGTAATAGGCCCCAAGGGGGCCTGTGCAAACCACCGGCACGGCCGGTGGTTATGATTATCAAATACGCATATGCTTATTTGATAAAGGAGGATGCACCTCGACTGCGCACATCACCACACAAGCGTCCTGAGACGAGAAAGGAAATAAGCCATGGAACATTTTGACGTGATTGTATTGGGCGGCGGCCCGGGCGGCTATCTGGCGGCGGAACGCGCGGCGCAGGCCGGTTTTGCAACGGCGCTGATCGAGCAAAAGGAGCTCGGCGGAACGTGCCTGAATGAAGGCTGCGTGCCGACCAAGAGTCTTCTTTTCTGCGCGAAGCAGTACGCCCACGCGCTGCACGGCACAGATTTCGGAACGACGGTAGAAGGTGCTTTTTATTCCCATGAGGCCGCGCTCAAGCGGAAGGATCAGGTCGTCAAGCGTCTCGTTCGCGGCGTTGCGGCCTCGATGAAGGCAAACGGCGTGTGCGTATTTCAGGCCGTGGGCACGCTTCGGGGCAAGGCCGATACAGGGGAATTTCTTGTTGCAGCGGGAGACAAGAGCCTCACGGCGAGCCGGATCATTCTCGCGACGGGCTCCAACGCAGTCGTGCCGCCGATTCCCGGTGTGCGCGAAGGATTAGAAGCCGGCTTTGTGCTGACGAATCGCGAAATTCTGGCGCTGCATGACGCGCCGAAGACGCTCTGCTGTATCGGCGGCGGCGTCATTGGTCTCGAGATGGCGTGCTACTTTGCTTCCATCGGCACGAAGGTCATCGTGGTCGAGATGATGCCCAAAATCGCGGGCGCGACCGACCCGGAGATCTGCGCGCTTCTGATGAAGACGTATCAGAAAAACGGCATGGAGTTCCATCTGAATGCTCGCGTCCAGAGCGTCACGGAGCGGTCGGTCATTTACGAGGACGCAGACGGCGTGCATGAAATCCCCTGCGACAAGGTGCTTTTGTCCGCCGGACGGCGTGCGAATACGGCAGGGTGCGGGCTTGAGACGCTTGGCATCCGCACGGAGCGCGGCGCCATCTGCACGGACGAGCACATGATGACGAACGTGTCCAATGTCTATGCAGTCGGAGACTGCAACGGCAAGCTCATGCTGGCGCACACAGCCTACCGAGAGGCGGAGGTCGCCGTGGGCTGCCTGCGCGGCATTCCGGACAAGATGGACTATACCTGCGTGCCATCCGTCATTTACACCACGCCGGAGGTTGCAAGCGTCGGCCTGAGCGAGGAAGATGCCAAAAAGAGCGGGCATGAGATTAAGGCCGTCAAGGTGCCGATGCTCTTTTCCGGGCGCTATGTCGCAGAGAATGTGCGCGGCGAGGGCTTCTGCAAGCTGGTCTACGATGTGACGGCCGACCGCCTGCTCGGCGTACAGATGGTCGGAAGCTACGCGTCCGAGATCATCTACGGCGCGGGTATGATGGTGCAGCTGGCGCTGCCGCTGGAGCAGCTCAAGAAGATTGTCTTCCCGCATCCGTCGGTCTGCGAGGTGCTACGGGAAGGACTCTTTATGCTATAACCCCATAAACCGGCGGACACTCCCTATCCGCCGGTTTTGCATATAGAAAGCTGGCCGGGACGAGTACAACATGGTGCAATATTCCGATGCAAAAACAGGTTTGCCGTGACTTCGCAAAAAAGCAAGGCTGGGTGGTTATCAAGGAGTTTTCGGAAAAAGGCATTTCGGGCTACAAGGTATCCGCCAAAGACCGCGACGCCATTCAGGAAATTCAGCATGATGCTGCGCTTGGCAAATTCGATATTCTGCTCGTGTTCATGTTTGACCGGCTCGGACGACGGGATGATGAAACACCATTCATTGTGGAATGGTTCGTCAAGAACGGCGTGGAGGTCTGGAGCGCGATGGAGGGGCAGCAGCGGTTCGACAATCACGTTGACAAGCTGCTTAACTATATCCGCTACTGGCAGGCCTCCGGCGAGAGCATCAAAACCTCCGTGCGCGTGAAAACCCGCATGGAGCAGCTTACAAAGGACGGCTGCTTCACCGGCGGCATTGTACCATTTGGCTACAAGCTCCAGAAGCAGGGACGGATCAACAAGAAGAATCAAGAGGTCAACGATTTTGTAATCGACGAGGACGCCGCAGAAATCGTGCGTTTCATCTTTTACAAATACGTCAACGAAGGCTGCGGCGCTCAACGGATTTCCCACTACCTTTTGGAAAATGGGATTCGCCGCGCAGATGGCTCCATGATTCCGAACACAACAATCGTCCGCATGATAAAGAACAAGCTATACATGGGTGTAATTTCAAACGGAAACGCTGAATCGGAAATCATTCCAGAGCTTCAGATCGTGGACGAAGCGACCTTTCGACGAGCGCAGGAGTTAATGGAAAAACGGACAACACACCATGCGGATACGCCGCTGAATCTGCGCGGCAGTTCTCTGTTGGTAGGGAATATCTTCTGCGGGCATTGTAAAAACCGGCTGACGCTGACGACCTCCGGCAAGAAGTATATCCGCAAAGATGGAACGGTGCGCAATCAGGTCAAAAGCCGTTATCAATGCCATTTTAAGGCCCGGCATCCTGACCTCTGCGATGGTCAATCCGGCTACGGCGTTATCAAGCTGGATGAAATTGTGGACGCTCTGGTGCGCTATCAGCTCTCCAGAATCCGCGTTTC
>CDZT01008310.1_pt1 | contig 57420 bp, 58 predicted proteins | sample 557531 | NCBI WGS metagenome assembly CDZT01 (sample SAMEA3182066, study PRJEB8094) | gut metagenome | biome: human; feature: gut; material: Stool; isolation source: human stools | place: Canada | collected 2013-03-05
CTGGTGCTTCTTGATGATCTGCGGTTCAAACGTACTCTGGCGATCCCTAGGGACGCGGATAGGAACCTCGCCCAGAGAGGTCTTGAGCGTCTTGGATGAATAGCCGTTCCGGACATTGTCACCGTCTTCGGAGCGCTCATGCTTCTTATGGCCGAGATGATTTTCCATCTCACCTTTGAGCATGGACTCAAAAATGGGGCCAAAAATCTGCTTCAGGACGTCCTGTACGTCTTCCGCGCTCTTGATGTCGTAGTTGTTGAGGATTTGCTGAGCAATCTGCTCGCCTGGGGTAGTTGGTGGAGTTTTACACTTTGCCATTCTGTTACCGTCCTTATCTTTGTTTACCCCAGTATGGGGCATAAAGTAGATTCATGCAATACCGATTTACACAAACTATTTTACACTCCCAGAAGCTGAAACGGTCAGAACGATGGATTGCCTATTTCTCACCTAATTTCAGTGACCAGGAAAGGAGGGCTTTAGCTATGAGTGATACGGCTATCAAGGAAGCTATGGATTATGAAAAACAGTTTGCCACGAATAACAAGCTGAAATCAGCCTATTGGGAACACGAACGTACCATGCGCGACATCGCTTCGGCCCTTTACAGCCGGGAAAAGGCCGGTCAGGAACGTGGTGAAAAGATTGGTCAGGAACGTGGCGAAAAGATTGGTGATAAAACAGGAAGACAGGCACTCAGTACCTTGCTTCAAAAGCTATTGGAGGAAGGCCGTAAAGAAGAATTAGACCGTGTCTTGCGGGATAATGAGTACCAGGAAAAATTACTGCGAGAATATCATTTGAAATAAGGTTTTAGGAAGGACCCGTCATCATGCGGGTCCTTTTTTATCCTTAATTATATGCTGTATCGGCAAAAAGCCAATAAATAATGATATAATTGAGGAAAAGAAATCTATGCGGCCTGGAATAAAGCCGTTCAAGGAGAACATTTTGAAAAAATTCCACCAATGAAATGAGGGATGGATATGTATGAACATGAAGGAATTTGTTATGCTGAAACAACAAGTCCTGGAATCCGTATTATTGCTGTAAAGCCTTTACCGAATCGGATGCTCAGGGTTACGTTCTCGAATGGGGAGATACGTCGGTTCGATACGAAAAAGCTGAAAGGACCGGCTTTTGCTCCCCTGGCGGAGGATGCTGTATTCGAGAATCCTATTATTTTCCACGGTATCCTGACTTGGGCTGATGGAACGATTGATGTGGCCCCGGAAACGGTATATGCAGAAAGCCAGATTGATGAAGAAGTATCTGCCTGAAACTCGAAAAGGAGATTTAGTTATGAATGATATACAGTTCGATGAACGTACCATGCGTGACATCGCTTCGGCCCTTTACAGCCGGGAAAAGGCAGGGCAAGAACGCGGTGAAAAGATAGGCCAGGAACGCGGCGAAAAGATAGGCCAGGAACGTGGTGATAAAACAGGAAGACAGGCACTCAGTACCTTGCTTCAAAAGCTGTTGGAGGAAGGCCGGAAAGAAGAAATCGACCGTGTCTTGCGGGATAATGAGTACCAGGAAAAATTACTGCGAGAATATCATTTGAAATAAGGTTTTAGGAAGGACCCGTCATCATACGGGTCCTTTTTTTTGACCCTATTTAGCCCTAATAAGTCTTATTAGGGCTTATTAAGAACGAAAAAGCCTTAATAAAAAGCGCTAATGCCATGGCCTTCGCATGACAAGGATAACCGCCATAACCATCTGCCGTCAAGGAGCTTCCCGATGGGACTCCTCGCTTGACGGCAGATTGCCATGGCGGTTACGAGATACATGCCGAAGGCAGGACCTTCGGAAGAACAGTCATGATTGTAAAGGAGAGATGACGTATGAATCACATTGATGTAATGGGGAATTTAGTCAAAGACGTAGAAGTTCGGTTTACATCAAATCAGAAGGCCATTGCGCTGTTCACGATTGCCGAGAACCGCTATAATTTCAAGACCAAGGAAAAGGAACCGCAGTTCTTCATGATAACGGCCTTTGGTAAGAAAGCCGAAGTCATTGCAGACCATTTCAGCAAAGGCGATAAAATCAAGGTAGACGGCCACATGGATTTCGTTTCCTATACCGATGCTGAAGGCAGTAAGCATGAATACTGGCGGATTTTGTTGGAAGATTTTGAATTCTGTGAACGGAAACGTCCGAAAGAAAAGGATGCCTAAAAATATCTCCGTGTACATGTTGCTATGCATGTACACGGATGATAAAATAAATTAGAGGTGATGTACATGAAAAAACAGCGTCAGCTTTTAGGAAAGACCGATGAAGATTCTTTAATGGAAACCTTGTATATTTATGGGATACCTGGCATGGCAGAAAAATTAGACCGGGCAGAAAAAGAAGAAGGAATTCCCTTCACTTCTCTGAAAAATATTGAAAAAGACAAATAGTCATTATGAATGAGGCTAAGAGCCATCGTAACAAACATCCTGTTGCGATGGTTCTTTTTTTGCCTATGAAGACTTAATAAGACCTATTAGAGCTTAATAAGACCGAAAAAGCCTTAATAAAAAGCTAAAAACTCTCGGCCTCCTGGTGGCCAAGAGTATAACCGGCATGATCGTCATCCGTCAAGGAGCTTCCCTGTGGGACTCCTCGCTTGACGGATGACGGCCATACCGGTTTTAGGATGGACATCCCAGGAGCAGCCTGGACAACAGGAACACATTCGAGGAGGAGTCCATCATGAAGGTACAGGAAAAAATGAAGACATACGGAAGCAACACCTTGACAGATAGCGAACTGATTTCCCTTATCATCGGCAAACGGGTCAAAGACCGCACGGCCGTTGAAGTGGCCGATAAGGTCATGGAATCCCTACCACGGCAGAACCTGTATTATTTAGGGGAAACGTGTGTACAGGATTTGGAAGCCATTTACGGCGTAGGGGAAAAGAGCGCCCTTGCCTTATGTGCGGCCATCGAACTGGGGAAACGTATCCGCAAATCGGCAGTGAAGCTCAATGCTCCCGATTTCAGCAGTCCCCAAAACGTAGCGTCATATCTCATGGAAGATATGCGGTTCTTATCGCAAGAAGAATTCCGTGCCGTCTACCTTACGACAAAGAACCAGCTGATTGCTGTGCAGACCATCAGCAGAGGTTCTATCAACGCCAGCATCGCCAAAGGCCGTGACGTCTTGAAATACGCCCTGCGCTACAATGCCGCCGCTATCATCCTGGCTCACAACCATCCATCGGGCAATCCCGAACCGAGCCATGAGGACATAGCCGTAACCCAACGCATTGCCGATGAAGGGCAGATAATGGAAATCCCTGTCCTTGACCATATCATCATAGGGGATGGGACATACGTCAGCCTTTGTGAAAGAGGGTATATCTAAGATGACCAGGGAACGCAGTCAGCGTTCCCTGTGACGGCAAAAAAGCCTTAATAAAAAGCAGAAATCTTTCGCCTTCGCGGCGCAAGGATAACCACCATAGGGCTTGACGTCAAGGAGCTTCCTGCGGACTCCTCACTTGACGTCAAGCCCTATGGTGGTTCAAGGGGAGATGCCGAAGGCAGGACCTTCAGAGAACAGGATTAGAGAAAGGAGTCCTCATTATGAATGAACAGATTACGAGAGAAGCCATGAAGAAAGAAGCTGAACGACGCATTAAGATGCTGAACCTGCATCCCAATGCGGTACAGGAATTCATTGAAGAAGGGCGGCTCAACCGGAGCGACCGCACACGTATCGTCTCTCCGTTCGGCAAACACCTGATAGGTGCGCTGTTCTGGCTCAATGATGAAGAAAAACAGATGGTGGCGCAGATTGAAAAGGAATGGGATATTTATGTCTACCATATGACCCATGAAAGCTTTGAATTCGGGGAATGTTATGACATGCTGTATGTTTCCCGGTACAGCGACGAATGGGAAGCTGACCGGATGGACCTTAAAGACGGCTTCCCTGTCGTATATGTCTGTAATGCGACAGCTCCGGATTTATCTGAATTCGGCCATATCGGCATCAAAGCCGTTGGCGGCGGTATCATCCGTACGATGTAGGAAGGGGCTGACACCATGAAGACAGGTATCTTTTTATTCGCCGTACTGGCTGTTGTCGTAACCAGCCATTACAACATTGCCGATGAAATCCAGAAGCGCATGGCCGAACCGCCTGCCCAGACCATGACGTATGAAGTACAGGAAGGTGATACGGTATGGGACATCGCTGGCAGGCACAGCGACAACCGTACAGACGTCCGTTCCGTCGTCTATGCCATTGAATCGGATAACCACATCCAAAACGGCGCCTTGACGCCGGGGCAGAAAATCATCATCCGCAAATGAAAAAAGCCCCTGCCGGATTCCGGCAGGGGTAAAATGACGGCAAAAAGCCATAATAATCAAGGTGTTTCTGCAGTGGCCGTCGGGACGACATAGGTCTTATGGCAGGCATCGCACCGCCACTGCTGCTGGCCGTTCTCGATTTTGACGACGGTCAGCGGCTTATGGCACTCAGGGCAGTAATACATACCCTTGACGATCAGCACCGGGTTATCAATCTGGATGGCCTGGTTCCAGCAGTCTTCACAGGTCTGGCCTTCTTCGTTGGGGATGGCCAGGGAGCAGTATTTCTGCAGTCCCAGATGGATGGGGCAGCAGCGGGTCGATACGATCATATGCCAGATGTCCGGCATGTTATCCCGGATATAGGACATATCCTGCTTATTGCGCAGCTGCCGTTTCATGTCTTCTGTTTCCAATTCCGTTCCCCCTTTCATCGAAGCATATAGATGATGAAGAACGCCTGTATGACGGCGATGACAGCCATGGCCGGGTAACTGATTTTCGGTGGCGGCTGAACGGCTTCCATTTCCGATTTGATCATCTCATCGAGACTTCGGAAGGTCTTCTGGAATTTTGCCTCATATTTCTTGGCCTGGCCCAGATAAAGGGTATAGATCTGATTCGGCATGGCAGTCATGATTTCGGTATAATGCTTGTTCGTGTTCTCCAGCCAGTGCGTGCACTGCCGGATATCGGACCGGAGCTGCTTTTCTTCCTGGACAGCGTCTTCGACGGCCTGCAGGTGCTGCTCCAGTTTGGCCGATGCATCGACAATCTGAGGCAGATCCGCTGTGATTTTTTCAGATAATTCATCGAATCGGCCTAATGCTTCGTTGAACCGGATCAGGGACTCATTGAACTGTGTCAGTAAGGCGTCGAGATGTTCCAAGGTATCCGGAGAGCTGGTTCCATCGGCAGCATTTTCTTCTTCTTCCTGCGAGTCTTCCCTTGCCTCTTCCTGGCTGGTCCCGCTGGATTCATCGGAATCGGGGGACTCAGGCTGCTGCATTTCTTCTTCCTGGCCGTCTGGCGTATCTTCCTCTTTTTCCGGTTCCGGCTGGACGGCTTCATCCGGGATGACCGGTTCGGCTGCATCATCCTGATCGATTTTCTTATCATCGTCATCATCATACATATCCATCGCTCCTTTCTGATGAAGCATCGGGACTATCCGTTCCCAATAAGACTTATTAAGCCCTATTAAGCCCTGTTCAGTCTTATTAGGAATAAATAAGCCCTATTAGGGATTAATAAGCACTACTGTTTTTGGGTTTTGCCGGGCTTTTTTTCTTTTTGGGCGTGAAATCAGGCTGGCCATCCTTTTCATTGAAGGTAGCGTTGCACTTCGGGCATTTCCAGAAGTAACCGAATTTCCCTTTCCAGCGGGCCAGCGGGACGCCTGCGTCATGAGGGCAGAAGGCGACGACGGGCTTGCCGTCGTGGTCGCTGTAATAGACTTTCTTACCTGTTACCGGGGACTTGCAGTCTTCATTCGAGCAGATCCAGAAATCGAAATCCTTGGCTTTGCTATGATGGCGGACGAGATGGCCTTCCTGGCAGATAGGGCAGGGGACGGCGTCTTTGTCTGCCGGCGGAGCCGGATATTTGAAGTTCTCAGCCCTGTGCACATTTTCTTCGACCATAGTGATGACAGAATCAATATAGGTCTGCCAGCTGCCTTTTCCCTTGGCGATTTCGGCAAGGGACAGTTCCATGACGGCTGTCGTATCCGGATGGGTTAGGGAAGGGTCTATGATGGCGATGAGGTTCCTGCCGGTATCCGTTGGCACGAGTTCCTTGCCTTTCTTGCGGATATACGGTTCGACGGCGTGGCCTTTATTCTTCGTCATCAGCAGACCGGAAATGATGCGGTCCCGCGTTGCCGGGGTCCCGATACCGCTGATTTCCTTCAGCTTATCCCGGTTCGGGTTATCCGGGGCGACGAATTTCCAGATATTGGTCATAGCGGACAAGAGGGTCCCTTCAGTGAAGCGCTGGGGCGGTTTCGTCTTTTTCTTCAGGATTTCATACTGCCGGACGTCGACTTCATCGCCTTTTGTAAGGGATGGCAGGACGACATTGTCGTGCTCTTTCTTGTCATCTGTGTCGTCGCTGACCGCTTTGAAGCCTTTTTCCCTGGTGATCGTGCCGCTGCCCTTGAAGGTAGTCCCGGCAGCCTGTATCAGGAAGGATACTTTCTCGAAACTCCAGGGCTTATAGAACTGCAGGCAGTATCTCGTGGCAATCAGTTCGTAGATATTGCTTTCTTCATCGCTCAGGTCCTGCGGCTCTACGCCGGTCGGGATGATGGCGTGATGGGCTGTGACCTTACTGTCATTCCAGGCCTTGGACGTCAAGGACAGGTCGGCCATGACGGCTGCCGGCAGGCCGAAGTTCTGCAGCATGGGGATGATGCGGCTGGCATCTTCCTTCTGGGATGCGGGGATATAGTTGCAGTCGCTGCGCGGATAGGACACGTATTTCTTTTCGTAGAGGGCTTGTACCGTATCCAGCACCATCTTGGGCGAGTAGTCGTATTTCTTGTTGGCCAGGACCTGCAGGGTATCGAGGGAATAGGGAAGCGGCGGCTGACGGCTGCCCTTCTTGCTGTCGATGTCACTGATGACGGCTTTGGCAGTCCTGACTTTTTCCTTGATGGCTTCCAATATTTCTGGCTGAAGGATACGGCCTTCCTCATCGACGGCCAGCGTATCGTCCGGAACGAGTTTGGCCTTGAAGGGAATGTTATCTTTCAAGAATGTGCCGACGAGTTCGTAGAAAACCTTGCTGTGGAAATTCTTGATTTCGGCCTCACGGCGGACGACGAGGGCCAGCGTAGGGATAAGTACCCGGCCTACCCTCAATGTCGCGTCATAGCCGTGTTTACGGGCATTTTTCGTATAGGCCCGGCTGAGGTTGATGCCGACGAGCCAGTCGGCCCGTTCGCGGGCAAGTCCGGCTTCATACAACGGCTGGTATTTCTCGTTGTCCTCGATGGAATCGAAGGCCCGTTTCATGCTGATGTCATCTTTGGCATTGATGAGGAGACGTTTAACTTCTCCGTGATAATTGTAATATTTCAATATTTCGTCGATGAGCAGCTGGCCTTCTCGGTCCGGGTCGCCGGCATGGATGACGACGTCGGCTTTCTTGAGGAGCTTTCCCAGGCCCGTCAGGAGGTCCTTCTTATCGGCGGAGGGCAGGAGCTTCCAGTCTTTCGGGAATATCTCGTAGTGGCTCCAGTTCTTATATTCCGGGTCGTATTCTTCGGGCATGGCCTGGCGCAGGATATGCCCGGCAGCCCAGGCTACGATAGTATCGCCTTTTGCGATATAGTTCTTTTCCCGTTTGGCACTGCCATCGGGCCATAAGTATGTAGCGATGGCTTTGCCGATATCTGGTTTTTCTGCAATATAAAGCGTTGTCATATGAAATAACACTTCCTTTTTTATTTTATATGTGATAAAATAATATTGTAGATATTCTAAATAAAATAATCAATGTCTGATAAAAGGAGACTTCACTATGGAAGAGAAAAAAGAAAGCATTGGCACCCGGTTCCGTATCGTCCGGAAGTCGAAAGGGATGAACCAGTGTGATTTTGCTAATCTGCTTGGCATCAGCCAGGCGTACCTGTCCAGCATCGAAACGGGGCGGCGCAAGCCGAAACTGGAAGTCGTACAGTCCTTATCCGACCTGGGATTCCCCATTAAATGGATCATGGAAGGCGCCGATTCTTCGACAGCGGAGAAGCAGAGGGAAACGTCCCGGGCCCAGCGCCGCCGCGATGTCGAATTCATTACGGCAGCCACCGATGAAATGGATGACCAGGAAGTCCACTTCGTCAAAGAGTGGATTTCGTTATACCTGGATTTGAAAGATAACAAACTGCGTGATTCTGAAGAGGAGTGACACATATGATCATCACCGTAGCACATCAGAAAGGCGGCACTGGCAAGAGCACCATTGCGACGAACCTGGCCGTCGAACTGAAGACGAGCCTGCTGGACCTTGACAAGCAGCACAGCTCTATCATTTTCAATTACAAACGGGCTCATGCCGGGCTGGAACCTCTCGACTGTTACAGCATCGCTGAAAGCCAGTGCCGATTCGATGGCCAGCGGCCGGTCCCGGAAGCCAAACTCGATGAATTCCTGAACTTGTTCAAAGGGGACCCGAAAACGGATCTGGTCATCGACGTCGGCGGTTTCGATTCACCGCTCAACCGGAAAGCCTTGTTCTTTGGCGATTACCTTTTGACGCCATGCGCGCCGTCAGGAACGGAAATCTACGGCCTCCAGATGTTCGAGGAAATCCTTCAGGAAGCCGAAGACATTGCCGGCATCCATCTGCTCACGCATGTCCTCATCAACAATGCCGACAAGCGGAGCCAGAAGCGCATTGCCGAAATGCAGGCATACGTAAAAGGGAAACCGGACCATTTCACATTGTGCCAGTCCGTCATCGGGCAGCGCATCAGCTTCAAGACTGCTTACGAAACAGGGCAGTCGGTCGTAGAACTTCATGAGGGAGCCCGGACAGCGAAGCTGGCCCGCGCCTATATGCACAGTGCTGATGAAATGGTGGCGCTGTGTGATGAGATCCGAAGCGCGTTAGGGAAGGGGGTATGATGATGCCTTTCATCGAAGAATTGCCGAAAAAGAAGATCCAGGACTTTTTTGCGGAAGGGGATCCGGAACGGACGAGCCAAAAATCGCATACCAAGCAGGCGGAAAAGAAGACCCGTATTCCCGTATCCAAGCAGAACCGCAAGAAAATCGTGACCTACCTGGACGATGAAACGTATGATTTCTTCAAGCGCTATTGTAGCGAACATGACATGAAACCAAGCCTGGTTGTGCGGCATCTCATCAAAGAATGTCTGAACAAGCCTTTGTAAGTTATAAGTTATCGGAAGAAGGTATATATCATGAACAAACCCATCAAATTCTGCCTCATCCTCACCCTAACCCTATGTACCCTCCTGCTATCAGGCTGTGGTGAAAAAGACAAATTCGACAAAGACCATGCTGAAGTCATCAAACTGATGGAACAGGCGAAAGCTGTACAGACCAAAGACTTGAAGATACGGGACAACGATGACCTGACGGCCAATCAGGACGACGTCAAAGCCGTAGAAGCTGACATCGCGGATACAGAAAAGCGCCATCAGGACATCATCGACCAGGTCAATGCCAAACTCCAGGAAATGCAGGGCTATGCCGATAAGGAAGCGTCCCTGGCACCACGCCTGGAGAACATCAAGAAAGAAGTCAAGGAACAGGATCAGCAGTGGCATGACGGCTTGAACGAATACAAAGCCATCACGGATATACAGAAACATTCTGCCGGTGCCAAACCGACATACGACCCGTTCAAGGGCCATCTGCACTTTGAAAATTGACCACATACAGCAACTGCCGTACCTCATAGGGTGCGGCAGTTTTTTTATCACTCATCGCCGGTATCCTGCGTCGAAAGGAAGCCGAAGTTCTCTAATTTCGGCGCCTGTTCCCGGTCGTTGTCTGACGGATGGTACGGGTCATACTCATAGAACATGCCGAACTGTGCTTCATCATGCTCGAAGCGTTCCTGTGCATATTCCCGTTCATCAGCTTCAATCTGACGGATCGTCTCAGCCGCAATCATGCGGGTCTCATCATTTTCGTTGAGTGTCGCCAGCGAGGCCAGGGCCGCGGATTTCTGTGTCGTACCGACGATACCATTGTTATCGGCATCGAGGATCGATGCTGCTGTGCCCAGCCGCTCCCCGGACAGGGCAGCCGTCGTCTGAGCCTGTACCAGGGCGTCGGCATTGGCATAGGTGACTTCATTGAGCAGGCCCCGCTGGAAGCCGTTCGCTTCCATGGGATCGGTTATCTGCTCTGGCGTCGCAGCTGTCCGGAGAATACTGTCATGAAGCATGGCCGTCGGGTCGAAGACGAAGCTGTGGCCATGGAAATTCTGGCTGTAGCGGTCGATGGCTGCTGAAATGCGCTGATTCAGGTTCTTGACGCCGGAGTAGAGCAGAATCTTATTCTTCAATTTCTCCAGGTCCTGCTGATATTCTGCCAGCTTTTGAGCTGTTTCCTTGATGCTGTCCTGCAGTCGCTGCATGTCGATGACGTGATCGCCAGGATGGATGAGCTGATGGTGCCGGGCCTGAGCCATGGGCATCCCGGCAAACATGGCCAGGACCATAGCCGTACTCATGACGCGGACCGCTTTTTTGCTTACCATGAAAAACACCTCCCATCATAAGAACTGATACAAGAATTCATCAATGGCGTCGTAATTAATGAGAAGGAAGACCTTCCGTTCGACGTGGGATGAAACGATAGGCCCGAAGTACCGGGAGTCCAAGGAATGAATCGGTGGATTCAGGAAGAGCATCGTCCCTTCAGGAACGGAAAACGTACCATGCGGCAGCTGAGGCAGCCATGGCCGATGATAAATCGGATATACCTGGCCGTTGGTGGCCATGACGTCGTCCGTCACGGTATACGTGTCGCCGGGAAAAGCGGCGACACGTTTGAGGAGACGGAAATCATAGGGAATCTTGATATCTGGGATAGCTACCGGAGCATGGACGATGACGTAATCCCCGTAAGTGAGATGCTGGTCCGGTGATACGACATAGACGCCGCGCGGCGCCGATTCCGTATCATTGGTATAGATGAGCGGGCCGATGAGGACGTGGAGCAGCAGGAGCAGGGCTATCATCATAAGGATGGCTGCGACGACCCACTGCCACCATGTCAGCTGTTTCTTTCTAATATTTCTAAGGGATTCAATGAATTTCAACGGTGCCTCCCATCTGCCTCATGATCGTCCTCGGCACTTTGAATGTCAGGAAGACCAGGCCCAAGAGGGCAAGGCACATACGGATGTATTTCGAGAGCTGTTCCGATGTGATGGAGCTGTGTGATGCATAGGACCCGACGACCTGGCTCTTGACGGCGTTGATATACTCGATGGCCCAGCCGGGCAGGGGCGCACCGGCTTGAACGTTCCCAGGACCGCCGTTATAGGCTGCCAGGGCGTAGTCCCAGTCGCCGTATATGTCATACATCTGCTTGAGGTATTTGGCAGAAGCCTCCAGATTTGACTCCGGGTCAAAGGGGTCCGCACAGTCGAGGCTGGCGGCTGTCTCCGGCATGAGCTGGCCCAGACCTTCTGCCCCATACGGACTGATGGCATGGGGATCCCAGCTACTTTCATGCTGGATCATGCCCTCGAAGAGATTGACCGGGATTTCATGCCGCTGTGCGGCTTCGGCTGCCATGTTCACATATTCAGCCGGGCCGGTGATGGCCTGACCGGAACCCTGCTGGCTGACGCCAGGCGTCGACTGTGTAAATATGTCACCTGGCTTCGAGTCCTTGATACACGTCACGCATAGTCCTATCATGACGGATACGATGAGCAGTTTCAGCGTCGCTGAAATAAGGTGTCCCAGTGTCCCTTCGGTGATGAATTTCGAGAAATGCCAGGCACTGAAGGGAACTGTGACGATGCTCAAGGCTGCCGAAACGTAGAACTCGATATAGACGACGGTCACGTAGAAGGCCAGGAAAAGGAAGGCGGCTATAATCAGGAAAGTGAAGAAATACAGGGTCAGTATAGTTCCGAGATTATGGAGGAACTCGAAACTCGTAAATGATGCCGTCTTGTTCATGGCCGGCGCAATCATGCGGATACCGTGCTGCAGCAGAAGCTGTGGCTGGGACATGTTCGTTGAAATCAGGTCGAAGTTGCCGCTGTATGTACTGGCAGCCGATTTGACGATGCCGAGCAGGATGTTATCGGTGAACTTATTCCAGCAGGCCACAATACCGAATAGTGCGGCATACTTCATGACCTTGCGGATGAACGTTTCCTTGGAAAAGCGCATACCCGCCACCAGGATAGGCAGGGCCAGGTCGATGATGCACAGCGCGACGAGCAGGGAAACGGCGAATTTATGGACCAGTGTAAAGGCTTTATTGGCCCATTTCGAGAACTGTTCGATGTCCTTGCTCAAATCATTGCCGATTTCGTACATCTCCTTGATGCCCCACGGGATGCCTACGTTATCATGACCGAAACGGCCGCCACCAGAGCCAGAGCTGCTGGTATTCCCAGTCAGGTTGACGCCAAGCATGATTAAATAGGGGACCGGGTCGATCTGCCCATGATAAGGGTCGTACCCATAGGGATGATATTCTGCATGAAGATGATCCCCAGTGGAGTAGTTGTGAGTGCCAGTTGAATCATAATAATCAAAAGCACCACCAACAAAACCGACGACATCTCCTTCGTGGACGTTGCCACGGGCACAGCCTTCAGAGGCGTCAGATAAATCACCGAAAAGCCAGACTTCGCCGGTACTGGTATTGGTAACTGTGACCCAGTAGCCAAAACCACCGTCAGGGGCCCCTTCACAATAGCCATCGAAAGGGGCTACTACCGGCGTTCCTTCGGGAACGCCGATATCGACCCCTTTATGGTCCCGTCCCCAACGTGGTCCGAACGGACTGGTGACAGGACCGCCATCAATAGGCGGAGCTGCCAAGACAGGGATGCACAGCGTCAGGAGCAGCGTCAGAAGGCAGAGGATACGGATTGCAAATTTCATCACTCACCGCCTCACTTCTTATTGGATTTCCCTGACGGAGCCTGTGAAGAAGCAGAGCGGGGCGATTCAGAAGCATCGGGCATATTCGGTGTATACCCTTCCTTGGAGTATGCCCCGGAACGGACATTACGCCAGGACTTCGAGTGTTCCAGTGCGTTCTGAGCGCCTTTTTCGACGTTACCGCTGAGGAAGTTGCCGAACTTCTGCCGGAATATTTCACGGGCAAATTCATTCTTTACGGTCCGTCCGGAACCTGCCGTCTGGAACGGTTCATGATTGCCGTTATACAGCGTACCGCCGTTAGCACGGATACGGGCTGTGTTCAGCGTACTTTGGAAGTTGCCGAAACTTTGCAGGCCTTTCTGGCCGGTACGAACAGGCAGTGTCGCCACGTTCAGGGCTGTATTCGCCGCCTGCTGACCGTAATTCTTGATGGACTGCATGGGAGCATCCAAAGCTGGCTGGCCCTGCATCATCATAGCGGCCAGGTTCGGTACTTTCCAGACCAGATAGCCAAGGATAAGATAGCTGATGGCATATTTCAGCATGACGGCAAAAGTGACAGCATCTTTCGGGATGGCGTCGACCTTGCCGACAATCGTTTGAACGAGGCCGATGAGAAAGAACATGACCATGAGCTTCACACCGAAAGCAAAAACCGCTGAAATACAGCGCTGACAGAGGAAATTCGTATACCGGATGGCCCCGAACGGCATGAGGATGACGGCGATACTGGCAAAGATATTGAATTCTATTTTCGTAATAAGAATCTGTAACGCCATGATGAAGAACGAGAACATGACCAGGCCGATAGTAATGACGTACATCAGGGCTTTACCGATATTAAGCCCGACCGAAGACAAGCCATCGAACAGTGTCTTACAGACGTTGAAGCCGTTATCCAGCAGCTTGCTGGGCTCGATGACATCGCCGTTCACCGGCACATTCGCCGCTGTGAGGCCGGCGTATTGGAAGGATACCATGATAGCGTGGTTGATGTCGTTCCAATACATAATGATAAACAGAAAGGCGCCGAGCTTCATAATCTTCGAGATCATCTGGCTCATCTTCATTTCGCCGTCATACAGGGTCCATGTCGAACAGAGGTCGATGATGGCCAGGACACCAACTAAGGCTTTGGCATGGGGAATGAGGTTGAGCATCCCTGTGATGCTGGCGTCCTGGAAGAATTTCAGTATTTCGTTTAGGATTTGCGTATTTCCGAAGTCCATGATTCCACCTCTTTACCACTCGAAATGCAGGTGCCCCTTATAGGGATCGTAAGTAGGGGAGAAACCGGACGAATCGTTGTTCTGCATCTCTTCGATGGCAGCCACTTCGGCCTTGCCCTGGGCTTCCTGCATATCCAGTTCATTCTTTTTCTGCTGGGCTTCTGCCTGGGATTTCAGTGCCTGCTGCTGTCCCTGGAGGCCCTGGATGATGATTTTGATATTCTGCGCCCGCAGCTGCAGGGCCGCAATGTGATTAGCTGCCTGCTGGGCCTGCATAGCCCCTTCCGCATTGGCACTGTCTTCTTCGGCCTGCTGGATTTCTTCATTGATGCTGTCCAGTTCTCCCATGAGCTTCTGGATAGCAGACAATGTATCCGCATTGTTCCTCATCAGCGTTGCCAGTGTGATGAGACGGGCTGTACGGGCTGAACCGAGGGTTTCCGGCAAATCGTTGCCGATGATGGGAGGAATGTTTTTATTGAAATAATCGTTGATATAGATTGTATGGGCCGTCGCAAGGTCCGGGACACCTTTGTCTGAAATCGTGCCGGTCGTCCCATAGATGACAGTCCCATTCTTAGTGAGGATATCCTGGATTTTATTCCAGCCGTTGATCAGACTGGTCTTGTATCCATTTAGAATCTGTGACGGCAGCTTCTTCAGTTCCTTCCATTGCAGTTCGACCTGCTCTTTGGTGTTCGTTACGACCTTGACCGTTTCCTGATACGTTTTGAGCTGCTGTGTGATATTGTCTACGTCGATGACCGGGATGGCTGCATGAGCGGGCGGGGCCGCATAGCCGCTGCTGGTAAGGACGAGGACACATAAGATGATGAGTGCTTTCTTCTGCATAAATATCGCTCCTTTCCTGCTAACCTGTACACAACGGTACATTCCAATGCCTTGCAAGGGAGTAGGGAGTTGCAGGGCATCAGAATATATCGGTGCGATATATTTAGAAAGTAAACTTATAGGAGACGAGATTGGGTGACAAACCCTACGGCTTCTGTTCATCACCTCCCGAAGCCGTAAGGTTCATCATCTCATATGTTATTTCTGATTGGCTTTGACCTGCGAAAGTTCCGGTGCGTATTCGGCAAGCGTTGCCTGGTCGACGTGAGCGCCTTTCTGGAGAGCTTCGTAGAGCATCTGTGCATATTCGTAGCGGGTCATCGGCTTATCGCCGTGGAACTGGCCGTCCGGATAGCCCTTGATGGCGCCGTTGCCGTGGAGCGTATCGACGGCATCCTTTGCCCAGTGTCCAGCTGGAACGTCTGCGAACGGCGCTTTCTTGCTCATATCGAGGAGATTCAGGACCCGGCTCATCTGAGCTTTTATGGCGGCCATTTCGTCGGCCATGGCCTTGATGACCTTCTGGTCTTCCTTAATCTGTTTGGTCAGTGCCGTGCGGGACATGGTCTTCATACCGGACGAGCCGAGCTTGAAGGTGACGCCGGCCGAGAGCATCGGATCACCGTTGCCCATAGTGCCGGAGAAGTTGATTGTCGTGTCTTCATTCGGATGGTAGAAGACGCCGAGAGCGGCTGCATTAGCATCCTTGTAATGGCCGTAGCCTGCGGCGAAGTCCAGCTTGTTGTCCGGATCGAATTCGCCCGGATGGAGGCCGGCAAGGGCTGCTGCGCCGGCACCGACTTTATTGATTTCGCCGGTCAGGGCCTGTCTCGTGCTGTAGAGCTGGCCGCCATTGACAGCATCATGGCTGCCCGGAGCAATCGCACCGTCAGCTACGTTGCGAATCTGATAGCCGTTGGCGTTGATGCCCTGGCTGTCGATGTAGTTGTGGTCGTGTACGTAGAGGTCACCCTTGATGTCGGCATTGCCACCGACGCCGAGGTTCTGCTGGACGATAGCGTTGCTGTTCATGAGGACGTTGCCGTCAAGCTGCGTCGTACCAGCGACGTGGAGGTCCTTGCCAATCTGCTGGCTGCCATGGATGGTCGAATCGCCTTTGACGGTCTGGCTGCCGCCGATGGTAAGGTCCTTGTCGATGTTGATGTCGCCCAGGAAGTTCGTTGTCCCCTTGACGGTGAGGTCTTTGTCAATGGTGACATTGCTCTTGGCGAAGACGTCGCCTTTCAGCGTCGACGTACCTTCAACAGTGAGGTCCTTGCCGACCGTGACATTTGAGCCAGTTGTGACATCGCCCGTAAGGGTAGAGGTGCCATCGACCGTAAGGTTCTTGCCGATATGGCCGTTGCCCTGGACGTCGGAGTCGCCTTTGACGGTGCTATTGCCATCGACTGTAGCATTTCCCTTGGTTTCCGTATCGGCATCGAAGGTGGCGTTGCCGGTCGTTTCGAGGGTTCCGTCGATCTTCGTGTCTTTCAGGTTAGCCTGGCCGTTGACCGTAAGGTCCTTACCGACTGTGACGTTCGCGCCAGTTGTGACGTCGCCCGTGAGGGTAGAGGTACCATCGACGGTGAGGTTCTTGCCAATGTGGCCGTTACCCTGGACGTCCGAATCACCTTTGACCATGGAGTTGCCATCTACCGTGGAGTTGCCTTTGACTTCTGTATCCGCATCGAAGGTAGCGTTGCCGGTCGTTTCGAGCGTACCATCAATCTTCGCGTCTTTCAGGCTGGTGTTGCCGCTGACGGAGAAGTCTTTGGCGACGGAAGCATTACCTTCCATGGTGACGTCGCCCTTGAGGTCAGACGTGCCATCAACCGTGAGGTCTTTGCCGATGTGGCCGTTACCCTGGACGTCGGAATCGCCTTTGACCGTGGAGTTGCCATCTACCGTGCTGTTGCCTTTGACTTCTGTATCGGCATCGAAGGTAGCATTGCCGGTCGTTTCGAGGGTTCCGTCGACTTTCGTATCTTTCAGGCTGGTGTTACCGCTGACGGAGAAGTCTTTCGCAACGGAAGCATTGCCTTCCATAGTGACGTCGCCCTTGAGGTCGGACGTGCCGTCAACCGTGAGGTCTTTGCCGACGTGGCCGTTACCCTGGACATCCGAATCACCTTTGACGGTGCTGTTGCCATCAACTGTAGCATTGCCCTTGGTTTCCGTATCAGCATCGAAGGTGGCGTTACCCGTGGTTTCGAGGGTGCCATCAACTTTCGTATCTTTCAGGCTGGTGTTGCCGTTGACGGAGAAGTCTTTCGCAACGGAAGCGTTGCCTTCCATGGTGACGTCACCCTTGAGGTCGGATGTGCCGTCTACGGTCTGATTTCCTTTAACATGGGAATCTTTGTCGACCGTCTGGTTCCCGTTGACGGTAGCATCGCCTTTGACCGTTTCGTTGCCGCCGACCGTCTGGTCTTTATCGACAATCTGAGAACCTTTGACGTGAGAGTCACCGCCGATAGTGGAGGACCCGTCTACCGATTCATTGCCTTTCACGGAGAGATCCTTATCAATCTGTGTACTGCCATTGATGGTGACATCACCCTTGACAGTAGCGTTCCCGTCAACCGTGCTGTTGCCTTTGGTTTCGGAATTACCGTTCGTCGTAAGGTCTTTGCCGACCGTGACATTCGAGCCCGTTGTGACGTCGCCAGTGAGGGTGGATGTGCCGTCTACGGTCTGATTGCCTTTGACATGAGAATTTTTGTCGACTGTCTGGTTCCCGTTAACGGTAGAATCGCCTTTGACCGTGGCGTTTCCGCTGACCGTCTGGTCTTTATCCACAGTCTGACTGCCCTGGACGTGGGAATCCCCGCCAATCGTCGAAGAACCGGCAACGGATTCATTGCCTTTGACGGAGAGGTCTTTGTCCAGCTGTGTATTGCCCTTGACTTCGGCATCGCCGCCGATGGTAGAGGAACCATCGACCGTCTGGTTGCCCTTGACCTGTGTATTTCCGCCGACCGTCTGGTCTTTATCGACGGTCTGGCTGCCCTGGACGTGGGAATCCCCGCCGATAGTGGAGGAACCGTCTACCGATTCATTGCCTTTAACAGAGAGGTCCTTATCAATCTGTGTACTCCCGTTGACCGTGGCATCGCCCTTGACGGTCTGATTGCCGTCGACGGTGTTGTTACCCTTGGTTTCCGAGTCGCCAGCGACTGTGGCATCACCTTTGACATCAAGGTTGCCGCCGATATGGCTGTTACCGTCGATGGTCTGGTTGCCATCGGCTTTGATGTCGCCATGGGCGATGAGGTCGGTGTTAGCGACGACGTTGCCGTCGGCAATGATGTTGGAGTTACTGGTGATATTGTCGGTAGCGCGGATCTTGCCATCGACCGTGACGTTATCGTGGAAACGGGACGTACCGTCGACTGTGACCGTACCTTTCGTGTAGCTGTTGCCTTCGGTCGTTTGATTGCCTTTGACCGTTTCGTTGCCGCCGATGGTAGAAGTACCGTCGACCGTCTGGTTGCCCTTGACGTGGCTGTTGCCACCCGTTTCCTGGTTGCCGTCTACGGTCTGGTCCTGTTTGATGTGGTTGCTGCCGTCGACGGTTTCATTGCCTTTGGTTTCGGAATTGCCCGTTACCGTGGAGTTACCACCGACGTTACTGTTGCCCGTCGTGTTGGAATCACCTTTGACCGTTTCACTGCCATCGACCGTAAGGTCTTTGCCAATCGTGGTATTGCCGGAAACATTCTGATCGCCTTTGACCGTTTCGTTGCCGCCGACGGTCTGATTGCCCGTCGTTGAGGAATCGCCGCTTACGGTCTGGTTCCCGTCGACGGTGTTGTTCCCCTTAGTTTCCGTGTTGCCCGATACCGTCAGGTTCTTATCGACCGTAGCGGAATCCGTGACGTGTAATTCCTTGGTAGTTGTTGTCCCAGCTACGGACTGGTCGCCTTTGACCGTGGAAGAGCCATCGGTTGTGGAATTACCTTTCGTTTCGGAATCACCCTTGACGGTCAGGTTCTTGTCAATCGTAGAGGAATCCGTAACGTGCAGTTCTTTGGTCGTTGTCGTGCCGCTTACGTTTTCATTACCGCCGACATTAGAATCACCTTTGACCGTGCTGGAACCGTCGACAGTCTGGTTATTCGTGACGTGGGAATCACCGGTAATCGTCGTATTGTGCAGATTCGTATCGCCGGATACGTTGAGGTTCGTCGTATTCGTCGTGCCGCCGACCGTCTGGTCGCCTTTGACCGTGGAAGAGCCATCCGTCGTGGAATTGCCCTTCGTTTCGGAGTTTCCGTTGACCGTGGAGTTGCCACCGACCGTCTGATTGCCAGTCGTCGAAGAATCGCCCTTAACGGTCAGGTTCTTATCAATCGTAGAGGAATCCGTGACATGCAGTTCTTTGGTGGTCGTCGTACCGGATACAGTCTGATCACCTTTGACGGTCTGGTTCTTGTCAATGGTGGAGGAATCCGTAACGTGCAGTTCTTTGGTCGTTGTCGTGCCGCTTACGTTTTCATTACCGCCGACATTAGAATCGCCCTTGACCGTGCTGGAACCGTCAACAGTCTGGTTATTCGTAACGTGGGAATCGCCGGTAATCGTCGTATTGTGCAGATTCGTGTCACCGGATACGTTGAGGTTCGTCGTATTCGTCGTGCCGCCGACCGTCTGGTCGCCTTTGACCGTAGAGGAGCCGTCGGTCGTCGAATTGCCTTTTGTTTCGGAGTTGCCAGTCGTCGTTTGATTTCCTTTGACCGTCTGATCGCCATCGATATTCTTAATAAGGTCCTTGACGGTTTGTTTTTGCTCGTCACTTAAATCGCTATTATTATTAGTTATATCAATAGCATAGTGGTATATTTTACCGGCGCTGCCTTCTGCACCACCAGTGCCGGTATCATATGTTAAGAAAAGATACTTATGACCAGCAGTGAGCCCGTTATAATCTTTTGATACGTATCCAAACGTAGTGTTTTTACTGCCAAAATGGGAAATACCAAAGCTATCAGTATTTGCTTCAGGATGAGCAGATATAAAATCAGTAATACTACCATAAATACCGTCATATGCAGCTGCTGAAATCGGTACCATTAAAACAGATGCAATTAAAGACAAATGGGTTAAGAACAATTTTAATTTTCTTTTGTCAGTCGCAATCGATTTTGTTTTACCATGGTTATGTGCCAGCTCACTAACTACTTCATAAAGTCCTTTGGCCTTATTAAATATGACCTTATAAATCCTATTCATTTTCATTCCTCCTTAAAAAATAAATGACATCTATGATTAAGAACCAGCCGCAGCCGATTCATATTGTTTATATTTCTCCCATTCTTTCTCCGCATCCTTATATTTGAACCATTGTTCGACGAAGCTTTCTTTACTGCCATTAGCCAGGATACGGTTCATGGCCAGCTGGTCGGTCTTTGCCGTAGCCGTGACGAAGGGGATTTCCGCCGGCTGCAGGGCCAGCTGGAAGAGGCGGTTCCCTTTATCGCTGCTATAGTAATAGTCCCGCTTCGGCGTCATGGTGCTGATAATCTGGATCTGGCGCTCGTTGCAGCCAAAGAGCTGGTAGAGCTTGGCATTGGCTTCGCTTTCAGCATTGACGTTCGGCAGGAAAATCTTGTTCTTGCACTGGTCATTGACGGTATCCAGCAGATTCGGCTTGCTGGCGATATCCGACAGCTGTTGCGTCGCAATCCAGATGGACGTGTTTTTCTTACGCATATCCTTGAAGTATTCTTTCAGCTTATTCTGGAAGACTTCGTTATCCAGGAACAGCCAGCATTCGTCGAGGACGATGAGGCTTGGCCCTGTGGCATTGCGGATAGCCGTTTCGATTTGATGGAAAAGATAATCCAGGGTAGGCGGAACGATGGACGGGATACCCATGAGGGTTTCCATTTCAAAGACACGCCAGTTGCCTTTCCCGGCAAAATCGACATTGTTATCGAAGAGCTTGCCAAAGCTCCCCTTCATGGTCAGGGTCTGCATAGCCTGGCGGATTTCCTGGGACTGTACCATTTCGTTGAAGACGGTTATGGTCCGCTGTTCCTGCGGCAGGACCCGCAGGCTCTGCAAGGCGTTCCAGACGAGGATTTCTTCCTTTGGTGTGACCTTGACGTTACGCTGGATGAGGTAGGCCATGATCCATTCTTTGGCCCATTTGATTTCGCCTTCGTCGTCGATATTCGCCAACGGCTGGAACGAGAGGTCGCTGCTGCCTTCGGCTGCCAGATTGTAGAAGTGGCCGCCGACCCCGTAGGTGAGGGCTCGTGAGCTGGCTGCTTTATCGAAGATGAAGACGTTGGCACCTGGGTATTTGAGGAAGTTGGCTTCCAGCGTATTCAGGAGAACGGATTTACCGGACCCGGACGGTCCGACGATTAGCGTATGCCCTATATCTCCATCATGGAGGGACAGACGGAAGGGAGTATACCCTGTCGAGTCTGTGTAGAGCAGTACAGGCCCCTTGAGATGTTCGTTATTTTTGTCTCCAGACCACATCGCAGTAGCCGGGGCCAAATGACAAAAATTTATGGAGCTGACGGACGGCCGGCGGATGTTGCATTTATAGCAGCCCGGCAGTGTGCCGCGCCAGGCTTCCATGCTGTTGTCCGTTTCCAGGAATCCCGTGAAGCCCATGCCGTTCAAGGTTTCCAGGAACAAGTTGGCCTTTTCCGTACAGCGGTTCTTGTCTTCATCCAGGATGATGATGTTCATGTTGTAATATCCGTAAGAGACGAAATCCGAACCGAGTTCGTTAAGGGCTGCCTGGGCATCGTCCCGATTGGCCGCTGCCGTTTCATCGAGGGCATCGGCAGACTGTTCTTTCGTGATGGCTTCCCGGATGTAAGTCCAGAAGCCTTTGATCTGCTGGCCGAAGAGCTTGCAGCGCTGGGCAATCTCCTTTCGTGCATCGAGCTTGCTGAGGCAGATAAAGCGGCTGTTCCAGCGGTATTCGACGTTCAAATTGTTAAAAGCATCGAACAAGCCCGGTGCCGATACAGGCGGAAAATTCAGTACGGTAATGATCTTCATGTACTTATTCCCGATTTTCGGTTCCCGGCCGCCGAGGATACCCGCATCCGCGACGTAGTCACAGACGAAACGGGACGGGTTATAGCGGACGGTAAAGCGCCGGTCTGATACTAAAGAATGAAGGTACGTCAATGTTTCTTCCTGGTTGAGCTGCCTGAACTTGCCCTGGAAAGCGAGGGTCAGGGCATTGCGTATCCTCGTGACCCGGTCCTTGAATTTTTCTTCATAATCAACGTAGAGCTTGTAATTCTTCGTATATTTCGCAGACGCCTTGTCGGGGGTCGTGAAAAATTCAAGGAACCGGTTCTTGAGGAATTCTGCCGGCTCCTGATAGAGGATGAAATAGTAATCCGAGTCGAAATGGAGCTGGCTCTTATAATAGTCGCGCCGTTCGTCGTCGAATTCCTGTGCCAGGGGGACCGGCATGTCTGAGGATTCATAATCCTGTGCATAGTGGCGCTGGGCGTCGAAGTAGATGACAAATCCGGTCGGCAGCGTTTTAAGGATATTATTCAGTTCATTGTTGTACTGCATCAGTTCCGCATCCGTGGCGCTGGCCATGTCGGGTCCGCGGAACTTGAATACAGCGAACAGGGAAAAATCGTTTCCGTGTACGAAGTTGAAGTCCCCCAGGCTGTCCGGATCGATGACTACCCATGGCAGCATGTCCGATACATGGGGCCGGTTCTTGTAGACGCCGTTCTTCGAGGTATACACAGCTTCATCAATCTTTTGTTTCTTCTGTTTCTTTTTCAATTTCGATAAGCTGCCGAACACGGATACCACCTCCTAAATAAGAAATCTCAGGAATCAGGGATAATAATAGGGTCTGTAATCTTTACTGCGCCAGAAGACGCCGAGGAAGTCCGGGTCATGCTGTCCGAGGAACCGGAAGAGGTAGTGGGCAGCGATGCAGAGGACGGGGACAAGGATGGTCTTGAAGAAGATACCGCCGATGATGCCGACGAGCACTTCCAGGAGGAGCAGGTTACGGGGAACGCCGCCCCAGAAGATGGGCTGCGTCAAAGAGCGGTGCAATGGGACGGCATAGCCGTCAGGATGCTGTTCTTTATCCATGACTACACGACCTTTCCTTTAGAGCAGGCCGAAAATGGTAGCCCCGCCGGCACTGCCTTTGATGATGTTGATGAAGTTCGGTGCGAACAAGCAGGTAGATACGGCGAAGATGAGGATGATGAACTTCTGCGTACCTGCGCCGTGGTTGCCTGTGAACATGGCAATGGCAGCTGCTGCCAGGCCAAGGACACCCAATGTCGTAGGCAGCGGGCCGGTCAGCTGGTCGGCCAGGGAGTTGAGGAACTTCGTCCATGGCCACTGATCGACGTTGGCCGTATCTTCGATGCCGTCCTTGCTGGCAAACGACAGGATCGGATTGGCTGCCACGAACAGGGCCAGTCCGGCGACTTTCATGAGATAGGCTTCATAGAGAGCCGCTTTTTTCTTTTGGAATCTTGCTTTGAGATTCATGATGAATGCCTCCTTTTCGGAAATAGGGGATAAGATAATAGGGTTTATTAAGACTTATTCACGCCTAATAGGTCTTATTAGTGCTTATTAAGCCCTATTAAGACTTATTTAGTCTTATTAAGCGTGATAAGCATTAACCAGGGATATGATGGATGACGTATTCTTTCTTCAGCTCATCGAACTTGTCGACAGCGATGACGTCTTCTACCTTCCGGCCACGGCGGCCATGGCCGAGGTCGGTATGGACGAGGCCGACGACGATGTCGATGGCTTCGCCGATGAGTTCCTTGAGGTCGCCGGCGGCGTCCGGGTCTTCCTGGGCCAGGCTCTTGATACGGTACAGGCCCTGGATGGCCGAGTCGGCATGAGTTGTGCAGGCGCCGCCGGGATGACCGGTATTCCAGGCTTTCAGCATCGTATAGGCAGCACCGTCACGGACTTCGCCGACGATGATACGGTCCGGACTGCGGCGCATACAGTCTTTCAGCAGCATGGTCATGTTATAGACGATGCCCTGGTTCAAGTCCTGCATGGTGAACATTGGGGAGTAGTCATCGGCAGAACACTGGAGTTCCGGCAGGTCTTCCAGGCTGACAATCCGGTGATACGGGGAGATATGGGCAATGGCATCGAGGATAGCGTTTAGAAATGTCGTCTTCCCGGTGCCTGTGCCGCCGACGACGAGGATGTTCTTCCGCGCTGCAATGGACTTCTCCAGAAATGCCTTATGCCCGGGAGATAAGACGCCTTGTTCGACGTATTCGGCGAGGGTGAAGATCTTCGTTGCTTTCTTGCGGATGTTGAACTGGGGATTCCTTACGATCGGCGGCATTTCGCCCTGGAACCGGGCGCCGTAGCCCTTGATTTCCGTCGAAACGGAAGGGATGGCTTCGGTTACGATTTTCCGGACCTGGCCGGACGCCAGGTTGATGATGGCCTGAATCTTGTCGGGATCGAGATAGATGCCGGTCTTGACTTTGCCTTCTTTATACGAGAGATATCGGAGATAACCGTCATCATTGACATACAGCTCCGTAATATCATCCCTGTGCATGAGGGCCGTCATCTCAGGGCCGCAGCAGCAATCGAATGTCGGATTCGGCTGTATATGCTGCTTGATGTTTTCCATTATTCCGTCACTTCCCCAGAATAGGGCGGATACGTTCCGGGGCTTTCCGCCGAAGCAGCTGCTCTGGCAGCTTCCTGCTGGCGCTGCTTTTCGACGAAGTCCTGATACAGTCTGGTGTATTCGTTGATGGTACGGGTCTTCTGTTCTTCATCCCCGTCGAGTATCTGCTTGGCCTTGAGGGCCATGCCGACGAGGAGCGTTACATTATGGATAGGGAAGCCCGTAGATTTCAGCTGCTTGACGAGAACGGCATATTGTTCGGCCTCGATTTCTTTGGCCAGGTTCCGTTCCTCGACACGGGCATTGCGGCACATCTGACGGAACTTCTCTTCCTGTTCGCGCTGTCGCTGTCTCAATATTTCCTGTTTCCGTTTCAATCGATTCAGTCTGACGTGGGATACCATATGTTTTCACTTCCTTAGCGTGCGACCTTGAGGTCTTTGAATTTATGTTCGCCGGCTTCCTTGCGCTGCTCCAGCCGCTGCTTCCGGAGCGGGTTGGCGTTGATGACGTCGGCCCGGCCGCCGCTGCGGATGACATCGCTGACGTAAGGCGCGTCGACGAGTTTCTTCAAGAAAAAGTCTTGTTCGTAATATTTGATTTTTTCCGTCCGTACAGGCGGATTGTTCTGGACGAAGAGGATTTCATCGTTCCCCAGGCGCCGGGCTTCTTCAGCCGTAAGCAGGGGACGGGACGTTTCCGAATAGGAGACGCTCTTCTTGAACCAGCTGCCTGTTTCCGACTCAGATTCTACCCGGATGGTTTCATTGCCCAGGCTTTCTTCGATATGCTTTGCCGTAGCAACATCATTCGGCGAATAATAGATTTGGAGGCTCGTATTCATGAGCAGCTCATTTTCCTTGCCGTATGTCTTATAGAGCTGGTCCAGGCCCTGCATGATGAGCATGGACTTCATGCCGTAACCGGCTGTGAAGGCCAGGGCCGACGCAAAGCGTTTCAGATTGCCCAAGGAATTGAATTCATCCATGAGGAGCAGGCATTTATGGCGGTACGACGGCTTGCTGCACCGGCCTTTCTTGTATTCCCCGATTTCGCGGGTATGCCTGCCAATCATCATTTCAAAGAAGAGACGGAAGATAGGCGACATGCGGAGCAAATCGGACGGCGGGGTGATGAGGTACAGCGACACCGGCCGGTCATAGCGCATGAGGTCATCGATACAGAAGTCGCTGACCCTGGTATTGGCTGTAAGGACCGGGTCGAGGTATTCCTTCAAGGCCGTGTTGGCCGTCGAGATGATGGAACCCAGTTCGTTGTCCGGCTTCTTGGCGATTTCCATGAAGCCCCGGTTGATGATGGGGTGGGTGAAGGCCGTTTCCGGATCCAGTGGTTCCATGAAGTCATCGGGATACAAGGCGTGCAGGTCGTCGGGCGTGAATTTCCGTTTGACGTAGGCCTTGTCCCTGGTACTCCATTCCTCGATTTCGATACCGCCTTCGGGGACATGAGGGAAGTTCTGCAGGGCCTGGATGGCTTTGACGAAATCCTGGACAACGTAATGGCTGTCGTCGATGGTCCCGTCTTCCTCGACTTCCGGTGCCAGTGTCGCTTTTAAGAAGCTGGCTACGGTATAGAGGTTCGGCCGCTGCGGGTAATGCTCCGGATCGGCGTAGTGGGCATATTCGAGATGCAGGATGACGATGGCGATGACATTGCCGGCGTTGGCGATCCAGTGGTCCGGGTTCTCCTTGCCTTCGTAGTTCGCGATGACGTTAGCGATGTTCTGGGCCGCTGAGACTTCGCCGGCTGTGCCGATAGGGATTTCATCGAGGGGATTCCAGCGGGCCGATGACCCGTCGGCAGACGTGGGCTCGAACTTGATGACTTTCTGGCCCATCCGCTTGCGGTAGCCCGCGGTGATGCCCCAGTTTTCGGATTTAATATCGTTGACGACGACGGACTGTTTCCAGCCGCCGAGGAGTGTCGGGATGATGAGGCCGACGCCTTTCCCGCTTCGGGTCGGGGCGACGACGATGATGTGTCTGCTGTCATTATCGCGGAGATAGAAGTGGCTGAGCCTGCGGTATCCGGCAGCCGTCTTGTCATAGAGGGCTTTCCAGAACGCCGCCAGGGAATATTTGCACGGGGTGTAGCTGTGTATTTCAGACAGCCACTTCTCATCTTTCGCGATGTCTTTTCTTAATTTCTTATAGGCAGGACTTCCTTTCTTTACCTGATGGATTTTTCGCTTCATCTGAGAAAGCTGTATCTCTTTCCGGTCCCGGTCTTCATCGAGCCTCTTATCGAAATTCATTTCTCCATAGCTGGCAGCTTCGTCCTTCTTGAATTCGAGCCAGTGAAGGAAAGCCGTACATTTCTTGATGGACGGGTTATCGTAGAGTCCGACGACGACGCCGGAACCGGAAATCAGGTGCATCTTGACCAGGTCTTTATAGCTGGCCCAGTGGGCACTGCCATGGGATGTGAGCTTCTTTTCCGGACGGAAAAGGAAGAGCATGAGCAGGCAGAGGACGAAACCGCCGAAGCTGTATGGGGTAACTGTCGAAAAGAGCTCCGGCACGTAACGCTGATACCTGAAATACCAGGTCACGAAAGCCCATGGCGGGTAGATATGGGTGCCGCCGATGATGAGGGACGAGCCGAGGAAAGACGGGTCATACGCTACCAGAGCGGCAAATTTTTCTGTCGCCATCCAAAGGCCGCCGACAGCCGGGACCAAGGAGGCGAGGAAGAGAGCGAATCTATTCATCGTACTCACCCAGGGACAGGTCCTGGTTGATGAAGATGTTGAAAGCATGGCCCGGTGAAATGGTGATGGTCGGGCTGGTATTGCCTTCGCGGTTCAGAATCTGGCTGGCCGTCTGCATGACCTGTGCCACAGCGCCGCTGACGGCTTCCTGGCCAGGACTGCGGGTATCGTCGCCGGACGTATTGCCCGTGGCTGACTGAGCAGCGCTGCCGAGGAGGGCTGTCATGAAGGCCGTCTTGAAGAGCGAGCCTGTATGATTGGTATATTTTTCAGCCAGGCCCGGCATCCCGGTCCCGTCGATGGCGTTCTGGTTCGGCAGGTTCACATTGGACCCATCGGGCAGGATAATACGGGTGAAAGCGACGCCGATGCGATGATTGCCGCGGGCACCGCTCTGGCCATATTTGCCGATGATCTTTGACCCCTGCGGTATAAGGAGATGCGTGCCGGTCAGGCTGTCATAGACGTCCTGGCGGACGATGGCGATGCAGTCGCCGTTCGGCGAGTCACTGGTGATACCCGTCTGCAATGTTGCCGGGATGACCGTGCCGGCCTGAAGGGTATACATACCGGATGGCATATCCTGTGCATAAGGCGTCGGCTGGAAGGCCGACGAAGTATCCGGTTTCGGTTCCGCAGCCTGCGCCGTACCGGTTCCGCTGACAGCCTGTGTGACGGCGGTGGCAATCTTGAAAGCGATGCTGCTGTTCATGGCATCGTTTTCTGCTTTTTCAGCTGCCTGCTGTGCTTTGAGGGCTGCCTTTTCTTCTTCCGACATCTGCGGTTTCGCCGGTGCCGGAGAAGGCGTTACCGTAGCTGTTGCCCGCGGCGCTGCGGCAGCAGAAGGAGCGGAGGCTGATGCACGCGGTGCCGATGAACGGGAAACAGCCGGCTGAGCATTATAAGAGCGGTTTGATGACGTACCGGATGACCGGGACGATGAAGAGGAAGAAGTGCCGTTTCCATAGCCGGAAGAGGGAGGAACAGGCTGCCCATTTTCGGAAGCTGTTGTCGGCGTCTTTCCGTCTTTACCGGTCTTGGCATTCTTCTGATATTTAGAGATGTCGCTGTACTTGGTCGGAAGGTCCGTATCCTGTGCCTGGGCGACATTCTGGGATAAAGCTTTTTTCGACTCTTTGCCGCTGGCCGTCGTCGGATTCAATGACGAGTAGGCCATGGCTCCGGCGCCGATGAAGAGAATGGATCCGGCGGCGAGCAGGATGTGTTTCCGGCGGAGCATCTTTGCCTGGGAACCTTCGTCTTCTTCATCGTCAGGGATGATGAGATCACCATCTTCCGGTGTCTCTTCGTCTATGTCGGAGAGAGGCTGGTCCGTATCCTCATCACTGGTGAAGTCGGTACGGAAATCCGGCTCGTCGAGGTCTTCCTCATTGTGGCCTTTCTTCCGGTTCAGCTTGTCTTTCAGCTTATACGCCAGCATGGAAAGGTTATAACGCAAGTCAATCATTTCGATCCGCCTCCTTTATAGATTGAATCGGATGGAGTGATGTCTACATAAGATTTAGAGGTATAGCAGAGACGGGCTTTGGTAAAGACCTGGTCTGCGATGATATAGCCGTCACGGATACGGTAGTTGACGAGGGTCAGCTTCCCGTCCTGGACGTTATACAATGTCGGCTGGTCATATTTATTAGACTTCGGCATATTGATGTAGGTATGGATGCCGTCATCGAAGATTTCCGACGGCAGGACTGATACATCGAGGTTGCCATGCTTATGGATTTCGTACTTGCGGTTAATGTCCTTGGGTACGTAGGTATTGCCCTTCTTTACGGTGTAAATGTCGAAGTATTTTTTCTCTTCCTTGTTCTTCCAGGGAAGAGGGGCGGCCAGAGCCTTGCGGAACGATTCGTCAGGGAAGCTGAACTGTACGATAGGCGTATAGTTTTCGGATACCGATACGAGGTACAACCGGTAGCTGTGAGCGTCGGTGTTGATAATCATGTTGGTCTGGATTCCCGGTGCCAGCGGCTTGATGTAGATATGTTCGGCATTGCCGACTGTCGACTGGTCGATGAGCCAGCGTTTCGTGTCGCCGGCACCGATGTAGGTGATCTTTTCGCCAGGCTTCAGCTGAATGTCTGAAACGAAGCCCATCTGTGCATTGACCTGGAAGAGGCTGTCCGGTTTATAGTCGTAGACTACTTTGGCAGCCGTACAGTCGCCATCACCGGTGAAGTATGTCGATTTATCCATGGCATACGCCGATGTACATAGGCAGCAGATGAGCCCGGCTGCGAGCAGGGTATGTTTCATCATTCGATCTTACCTCCTCTTTCAGTCGGAGCCGGTTCGTTATCCGAAGAATCGGATGGGGAAGCCGAAGATGTCGATTCAATCGAAATGGTGAGGTCCTGAATCTTGAGGCCCAGTGGGTTGATGAGCAGTTCGTCTTCCTTGCTGGGAGGGTCGATGCCGACGGAGAAGAGGGCGACGTAGTTAACTTTCTTATTGCTCATGCCGCCACTCAAGGAAAATGATTCTTCGGACCAACGGACCTGATACGTCGATTTCGAGCCCGGCTGCAGCTGAATGGACTTGATGACCGGCTGGATCGTCATCTTGCCGAGTTTCGTCCGCGGATTATCGGACTTCAGCATGGAAGCCATCTTCGTACTGGCTTCGCGGGTCATGAAGTGCTGTGCCCGGTCGATGTTATTCTTGAAGAGGACCGGGTCGAGAGGGACCGTGCGGGTATCCAGGATGAACTGGCCCAGGAAATGCTTGATTTCGGCCTGCTGCGGGGTGTAATTCGTCGATTTCAGCTGGCCGCCGGTATCGACCTGTCCGGTTGCATTATCGACACGGACTACATAGGTTTTGTAATTATATGTCGTAGCGATAGCCACAACGGATACGACAGCGATACCGATGATGACGACACAGGCCTTCATGAGCCAGTATGCATTCCGGCGGTCCTGGTCCATATTCATGAGGACGTTGCCAAAGGGCTTCATCGGGCCTTTCTCCAGCGGGTCTGTCCCTTTCCCGGCAGGTGGCGTCGTATGATGTGGTAATAATGACATTAAACACACCTCCTTATATTATGTTTGTCATAAAAATATCACATTAAAAATAAAATGTAAATAGGTGATTTGTCGGCGTAATGTATTATAAATGCTCGTTTTATTGGAAAATATGACGGGTAATTTTTCAAAATATCACGGTAATATATTTTATTTAGCGGTAACCGATGGTATAATAAGGTTATCGGTAAAAGATCAAAAACAATGGATGCGCATTTACCCATGTCTCTCCGAGACGTGGTCATGCGCTTTCCGCCAGCAGCGGAAAGGGCCTCCTCCGGAGGACGCCTGCGGCGTAGGCCACAAGTGGCCTGTCACTACATAAAAACGTAGATTATAAAATTTATATAAATTCTTTGAGGTAGGCTATGGCACTCTATTATTTTGGCAATCATCCCCATGCAAAAAGGGCAGATGGAACAAAGATAAATACACGCGCGCACTACGACTATATCTGCCGTCAGGGGCTCTATGCCAACATGAAGGGGAAGAAGGAAGACCTTGTCTTCACCTGCTCCGGGAACCTGCCGGACTGGGCACAGGATGCCGGTGAATTCTGGGATGCTGCCGAAGAGAACCGCCGTGTCAAAGGCCGGGCATACCGTGAAATCCGCATGGGCTTGCAGGAAGAACTGAGCCTGGATGACAATATCGCCTTAGTCGAAGAGTTCCTGAAGGAGTCCGGAATCGGAAAAAATCACGCCTTCACCTATGCCATCCACGATAAAGAAGCTGCCTATGACCATGACCACCGGAACATTCACTGTCATCTCATGTTCTGTGAAAAGAGCATAGAAAAAGACCGGCCCCTCGGACCGGACATGTATTTCAAGCAGTATGCCGTCAATCAATATGGGGAACCTTGCTCCGGGTATCGGGCCGACCGATTTTATCATGACAGACATGGAAATATTGCCATGCGCAAAATGTGGGCTGACATCGTCAACCGTAAATTCGAGGAACTGGGTATCAAACGGGAAATCAGCGAAAAATCCCTGGCTGCCCAGCGTCAGGACCTCCTGTACCAGGGCCGTTTTGAAGAAGCTGAAAAGCTGGACAGGATTCCTGCGCCTCATTTAGGCGAAGCCTACAAGAACCCGAAAATCATGGAACGGATTCAGGAACGGGTACGAGAAATCGACGAACAGACGGATTCTTCCGATGACAGCAGCGACGAAGATGAAACGACAGAAACGACAGACACGGAAAACAGCATCATGGAACAAAAGATTACCTGTTTTGCCATTGATAAGGTGCTGCGCCGGGTCATCAAAGAAATCGAACAGGAAGAACAGCGCATCCGTCAGGAAGAAATATTGGAAATGGAAGCCAAGCTGTCTGCTGAGGCTGACGATGAAAAGGCAGAAGAACTGGCAAATGAACCGATTGTTGTCACGGCGAACGACGTCTATGCTGGCCTAAAAGCACGGGCTAAGGAACAGGCAAAAAGGCAGGCTGAACAGCTGGCAAAATATAAAGAAGTCAAGGCCAAAGTCATCCCAGAACGTTTGTTTAGAAACATAGCTATCGAACGTATCATCGGTAAGGATTATCATAATCTGAAGAAGCGTCATCAACGTATCCTGGAAGAACTCAAGCCGATGGAAAAGAAGTATATCGAGCTGAAAGACGTCCCATATAAGCAGAAAAAGGAATTCTATCTGTCTTATTCAGATAAGCTGCGCCAAAAACAGGCCATGGAAAAACAGTTGAAGGATTATAATGAAGAACTGCGTAATAAAGAAGATGACATCCAGCGCATCGTAGACGAACTGACCCAACAGAATAAAGCTATCCAGGAAGACGCCAAGAAGATCTACGGTGAAGTCATCAAAGCCAAAAACAAAGAAAAGATGTACCTGGCTAAAGCAACCGAACTCAAGGAAAACGTTCCTGACTCGGATCGAATCCTGTATTCACGGCAGCTGCCAAGACTCGTCATGCGTCATAGCAAACTGGAAGGCGGCAAACCATTGAAAGACTTCCAGATACTGTCTCACAATGGCCGGGCCTATGTAGTCCTGAGTGATATACCGACAGGGAAACTGGAACCACAAAAAAAGACGGCACTCCTTTTGGGAGATACCGTCGAAAAAGGCCAGGCTTCTGTGTATACGCTGACTATGGGACCTAATGGAAAAGAAATCCTCGATGTTTCCCGGACTAAAGACACCGTTCGGCTCTATGGCAGTGCCAAGAAGACAATCCTTAAACGTGGAGAAGGCAATCACTATCCGCCACATACAGAGGCCGTCCATCAGCAGCGCCAGACGGAAGTCTTGGGAAAAATCAACCACTTCCTGGAAAAAGCAGTCGAAGATACTCACGGCCGATACCAGGCATGGTGGGATGATGAAGATCATCACAAAAAGAAAGATGAACTGGAACGAGTCGAAGAAGAAATGTACCGTGGCTGGAGTCTGTAGATTTAGTATAATAATTAAAATACCACCGTAGTTAATTTACGGTGGTATTTTTCCTATATGCTATTATCAAAATTTCCCACAAAACTTCCCACTTTGAAATGAAAATTAAGGGAATTTGACAAGATTTGAAAAATATTGACAATGCGACATGATACCTCATAATTGGCTTAATAAAGCCGTTCATAAAGCTTTACAGATGCTCCCAGAATCTCCCATTTTATTACTACCGATAATTTAACGTTATCGGAAGTAATCGAGGGGCTATTTCTACCCCATGTTCAAAATGACTGCAAAATCGCTGTATCGAGTTCTTCGCAGTCATTGATTGAATTCATTTATTTTATCTTGGCTATTTGTGATTCTCCCTGCTGATATGCTATTATTTTTTTGATGAAAAGTTTTTCTGTGTTTTATAATATATATCTGTATCTGTTTGCAGAGATATATATATTGTTAGGCTTATGCAGGCTGGTTGGAATCGGATATAGGATCCGTGGTATTTTTGGGTACACTAAGCGGAGTCGACGCCTGGATTGTGCGAATCGCTATATAGTCCGCGATATTGTCGTATTATCGCATGATTTAGTATCAGGCTGATGTGTTATATTATCTATGGATATGGGCCTTTTTTCTATACAGTAGTGTTTTAATAGTTGAGCTAATCAACTATTTGCAAAATCAGCCTTTTCTCGTAAAAATAGTTCAAAAAATTATTTCTTGCGAATGATTTTCTCTGGCAGTATAATTACATTTATCTATCAATTTATTTTTACGGAGGGTTATTCGCGATGCAGCGATTTTTATCTTATGAAAATACGATTTTAGCCGTCGTCATGATGGTATCTTTCATCAATCCTTTTACCAGCAGCGCCCTGACGACAGCCCTGCCTAGCATCGGTACGGCTTATGGTGCGACTGATGCTCAGCTCAGTTGGGTCATTCAGTTGTTCTTGATTTCTTCGACCGTGACCATCATGCCAATCAGCAAGATTGCCGACCGGATTGGCAAGCGTCATATCTTTTTATTCGGCGTCTCCTTGTTCTGTGTCTCTTCGCTGGCCGTTTATTTTGTGAACTCCTTGTACGGTCTGTTCTTGCTGCGCATCCTGCAGGGGCTGGGCAGTGCCAGTATTTTCGCGACCAGCATGGCCATCGTATCCCTGGTCACGCCGCCACAGCGCCGCGGCCGGGCCATGGGCTTTACGATTGCCGCCGTATATTGCGGCCTGTCCTTTGGGCCTGTCCTGGGCGGCTTCTTTTCTTATTACTTAGGCTGGAAGACGATTTTTTATTTCATCGCCTTCATCTGTGCCCTGGCCTGGCTGATTGCAGCCCGCAGCATGACGAAGGAAGAATGGATCGTCAACGCGAAAGGCAGTCTCGATTTGCCTGGCAGTCTGTTGTATGCCCTGGCCATGATTGCCATTATGGTTGGCTTATCGGAAGTAATGACTCTGGCATACGCCAAATACCTCTTAGCTGCCGGTCTCCTCTTGTTCCTAGCTTTCTTATACGGTGAATGGCACCGGAAAAGCCCGGTCCTGCCAGTCCGTATTTTTGCAGGCAACCGCGTCTTCTCTTGTTCCAGTCTGGCGGCCATGCTCAATTACTGCGCGACCTTCGGCATCAGTTTCCTCTTGTCCATTTACTTGCAGCGCATTACCGGCCTCAATGCCCGCGATACGGGGCTGGTTTTACTGATTCAGCCCGTACTGATGGCCCTCTTGTCCCCTGTCACCGGGGCCCTGTCGGACCGTATCAATCCAGCCGTCCTGGCTTCTTCCGGCATGATTTTGATTACCTTTGGCCTCTGTCTCTTAGCGGTGGATGTCTCTTGCCCTTTTTTCTGGCTCATCGCCCTGGCCCTAGTCATCATCGGCATCGGCTTTGCCCTGTTCACGGCACCGAATAACAATGCTATCATGGGGGCTGTGACGCCAAAATATTACGGCGCTGCCTCGTCTGTCGTCAGTACGGTCCGCCTCATCGGTCAGGTCCTCAGTGTGGCTATCATCACCCTGATTCTGTCGCAAAGCGGGGCCTCGGCTGCCTCGGATTGGCTGGCCCAGCACATCCAGCAGGCCTTCATCGTCTTTACGATTCTCTGTGCCATCGGCATCGTCCCTTCAGCTGCACGGAGTAAGTAGTGATTAGTAATTCGTGGTTCGTGGTTCGCAAAAAAGCGACTGTCCTATAAAGACAGCCGCTTTTTGAGTATTAAGTTTTGTAGTTTTTAGTGAATGATTAAATGTAAAGCCATCGTCTGCAAACTACGAACTTCGAACTATAAACTATGTTTTTTATTTTACAAAATAATGAGCCGAGTCGTCGACGAGGCTGTTTTCCAGGAGGGCTTTGAATTCCGGTGCGCTCATCCCCGTTGCCTGGGCGGAGAACTGATAGTCCCCGACTTTCCAATGAGCCGCATAGGACGTGTCACTGATTTTTGCTATGCTGACGGTGACGCCGTCGATGACCTGGTCTTTCCAGGTTACGCTATAGATGCCAGAAATGTCTTTTATGGATTTATCGGCTTTCTGCGGCATCGTGCGGACGCGGACCGTCGTTTCCGGCTGTCCTAAGCGCTGGAAGCCGATATCTGCCGTGTTTTTGCCGATCAAAGAAAGATAGTAGCAGCTGAATCCGGCATCGCGGGTCAAATATAAGGGCGTAAAGCCGGCATCTTTGACGACACTTTCATAAGTATCATAAGTTACGATGGGATTGGGCAGCCCCATGGCCTGGACCTTCGGCGTGCTGGCAGCCAGGGAAACGCTGCCGATCATCAAGGCCGCACAGGCTAATACAGCGGTTCTTTTTACAGTATATTTCATTTTCTACACCTCGTTCACCATAAAAAAAAATTAAACGTTTAAGTAACTATGAGTATACCCAAACGTTTAATTTCTGTCAAACTAAAAACTATTCCCACGTTTTCCAGACTTCTGGCACGTAGCCAACGGTCGCCTTGGCGCCATTGCGGACGATGGGCGTCTTTAAGACTTGCTGGTTCGCCAGCACATTGGCATCTCTTTCGTCATCGACGGCATATTGGATGCGGGCCAGCGTATCCTGATCCTTGCATTTCGGATTGAGCATGGCATTGAGGCCGCCGACGGCCTGCTTGACCTTGGTGTATTCGCCTTTACTCAGGCCTTTTTCTTTCAAGTCGATGAACTGGGCCTTGATGTTCCGTTCTTTGAAATAGCGGATGGCTTTCTTGGTATCAAAGCACTTTTTCGTGCCGAAAATCTGGATATTCATGGGATTCCTCCTAATGAGTAGCGGACTGAGGGCTGTGGACCTTCTTTTCCGCGGCTTCTTTTTCTTTATTAGCTTCGATTTCAGCCCACAACTTGTCGGCTGTCGGTTTCCACTGTACGGCATAAGCCTTGCATTTATTACATAAGTGTTCTGCCGATTCCGGCGACTGCAGGTCTGTCGATTTGGCACCGCTGCGTTTGACCATGGCGGCTAAATACTGCGGATTTTCCAGCATCGGACACGGGCGCAGATGGTTGTGGTTGAAGGGCTGGCCTTTGGCATATTCTTTGAAGAGCGGCTGCTGCAAGCATGAGAGCAGGCTCTGATTGTTGATATTGGCGCTGGAATAATGGATGAAGACGCACGGTTCGACGTCGCCATTGGGGTTGATATGGCAGTAATTGCGGCCGCCAGCGACACAGCCGTCGATGAACTGGCCATCGTTCTGGAAATCGATGGCGAAAATCGGCTTGCCACCCTTTACGCTGCGGATTTCGCGGACCCGGCGTACCATATAGGCCCGCTGTTCTTCTGTCGGTAGCAGGTCCAGCGAGGCGTCGTTGCCGACGGGCATATAATGGAAGTACCACGTAAACCAGACGCCCTTCTTGATGAGCAGGTCCAGGAATTCGTCAGACGTGACGGTGTCGATGTTTTTCCGGGTATAACAGATGGACGTCCCAAAAACGATGCCGTGCTTGCGCAGGAGGTCCATGGCGTGCATGACCTTGTCGAAATCGCCTTCGCCGCGGCGGCTGTCATTGACTTCACGGAATCCTTCGATACTGAGGGAGAAGCTGAGATTGCCTACGTCCGTGACTTCGTCGCAAAAAGCATCATCAATGAGCGTACCGTTGGTAAAAGCGTGGAATTCACAGTCCGGGTGTTTCCGGCACAGACGCAGGATATCTTTCTTGCGCATGAGCGGTTCGCCGCCCGTGAGTAGGTAGAAATGACAGCCCAGAGCCTTGCCTTCGCGGACGATTTTATCCATGACGTCGAACGACAAGTTCAGCGTATGACCGTATTCAGCAGCCCAGCAGCCGATGCAATGCAGGTTGCAGGCGCTGGTCGGGTCGAAGAGGATGGCCCAGGGAATATTGCAGTGATATTTCACCTTGGCGGCGTCGCGCGTACGCAGGCCGTAAAATCCAGCTTCAAAGCCCAGGTCCATGACGGCCGTCTTGACGACATGCGGGTTCAAGGTATCCAGAGCCGTATTGAGGAAGCGGAACCATTTGCCCCCTTCATCGATGAGTCTGCGTGCATCGTCAAAGGATTCCTTTTCAAAGAGGTCGCCAAACAGATGCTGCATGACATAAGATAAGCGTTTCAATTTTTTTTGACGGTCTGCCGGATTCCGTTCGGCCATGATGCGGTCGACCAGGATTTCGACAGCCTTCTTTTCGATACGATGGGTTAACTTGCTCATACCAATCATCTCCTACAAAATTAAACAATTGAAACGGCGCTGTTTCTATTTCTTTGTATAGTTCTATTATACGCTTATTTTAGCAAAAGTCAAAAAGTCAATATGAATTGGAAAACAAAAGGCTTTTACTTTTTTGATGATATACTTTATAAATTACTTGTATAATATTTATTTACACCATAAAAGGGAATTTTTTATGGCTAAGAAAGAAAATAAGTTCAAGGGGTATGACATTTCGACACAGGCTGTACACACTGGTGCCGGCTATGACGCAGAAACGGGCGCTGTCCGCCGGCCATTGCACATGGCCAACAGCTACAAGCTGCCCGATGATCTGTCGAAGGTCAACTATTCATCGACGGATTTGCTGATGTATGCCCGTAACGGCAACCCGAATCAACATTGGCTGGAAGAAAAAGTAGCGGCCCTTCATGGTGCCGATGACGCCATCGTCCTGGGAAGCGGCGTCGCCGCCCTTCATGCCCTGTTCTGGACCCTGCTCAAGACGGGCGACCGCGTCGTCTATCCGAAAGTCAGTTATATGGCAGTCTATCGCCTGTTCCACGAATTATTCAACCAGAAATTCGGCGTCGAAACGGTCATGGTCGATATGACTGACCTGGAAGCCGTCAAGAAAGCGATTACGCCGGGGACGCGCCTAGTCCATATTGAAACGCCGGACAACCCGACTGATGGCATTTCAGATATCGAAGCCATCGCTAAAATCGCTCATGAAAACGAGGCTGTCTTGTCCGTCGACAATACCTTTGCGTCGCCTCTCAACCAGCGACCACTGGACCTGGGAGCCGATTTCGTCGTCGAATCGCTGACGAAATATATCAACGGCCATGGCGATGCCCAGGGCGGGGCCATCATTTCCAATGATTTGGCAGCGATGGACCGGATCCGCTATGAAGCCCAGGTCAACGTCGGCTCTGTCATCAGCCCCTTCAATGCCTGGCAGATTTTCCGCGGTGCCGTGACCTTCCCCTTGCGGATGGAACGCATCAACGCATCGACGCAGAAAATCGCCGAATGGCTGGAACAGCGGCAAAACGTCACCTTCGTTTCCTATCCCGGCCTGGCCAGCCATCCCGGTCATGAATTGGCCAAGAAACAGATGAAGCACGGCTTTGGCGGCGTCATTTCCTTTGGCATCGCAGCCGACGACAAGGCCGTCGAACGCTTCTGCGCAGCTTTGAAAGTCGTCACCTTCGCCGTATCCCTCGGCCATGACGAAAGCCTGATTTTCCCGCAGCCCAGCTACGATGAACGCATCAATCTCTACCCGGAAAAATTCCGCAAGGGCTTCATCCGTTTCAGCATCGGCCTGGAAGACCCGGACGACATCATCGGTGACCTGGACCAGGCACTGAAAGCCATCGGCTTATAAAGTCAGCGGAACCAGCGGCTGCCGTACAAGAGAATCGATTGGGGAATCCACCCCGACAGAAAACGGAGCAAGGTCGAGACGACATCCGGCGTGATGACGACTCGGCCTTTTTTCACGGCCTGGAAGGAACGGCGGGCAATGGCTTCCTTCGTCCCGGCCAGGGGAAAATGGCGGAACAGCCGGCCTTCATCGGTCTGGCGGGCCGTCGCGATGAATCCTGTATCTTTCACCCAATACGGACAAACGGCAGATACGAGGATACCCTGCGGTGCCAGTTCCACGGCCAGTGCCCGGCTGTAGCGTAGGAGAAAGGCTTTCGTCGCCGCGTAGACAGCCAGTTCCGGAATGGGTAGGAAGGCTGCGCAGGAACAAATCTGGATCAGATGACTGCCGGCATGACAATAAGGCAGTACAGCCTGGACCAGGCTGACAGCGGCCCGGTCGTTGAGGTCGATCATGTTTTCCAGGACGCCTGCCGGAACGGCCGCCACAGGCCCCATCTTGCCAAAGCCGGCGGCGTGGATCAAATAACGGACCGTGACCTGGCAGGCCGCTAAGGCTTGCTGCAGCGTCAGCAAAGAAGCCCTGTCCGTCAGGTCCAGGGCGTAGATACGGCTTTTCGTCGTCAGTTCTCCAGCCAGGGTTTCCAACTGGGGCCGGCGCCGGGCGACGAGCCAGATTTCATCCAATCCTTCTTGGTCCAGCAATTTCGCATATTCCCGGCCCAGCCCGGACGAAGCGCCGGTGACGATGGCTATTTCCATAAGACTCCCTCCTGACAAGAACGATAGCACTGCAAGTATTCGGCTTCGACGTCGGCAAAGGGACGCGGCCGGTAATCGGGGATACAATGGACCTGTGGCGGCTCGCCCTGAGGCTGGTCGTGCAAGAGACAGGTCAGGTCATACCAGAGGAAATCATCGTCAATCCCTTTGAGGAGGCGTGTTTCCCCTTCCGTCAAGGGCTGGCCTAAGAATTTCTCATAAATGATAGCCAGCAATTTGGCTTCCGTCTGCCGGTATATCGGCATGAGCTGCTTCATCGGCCGGGGCACGTCGGACATATAACACTCCGTCGCATCGTGCAGTAAGGCGGCCAGGACCAGCCGGGACGGCAGCTGGCGGGCCATCACTTCGTTGGCGCATTGCAGACAATGCTGGCCGACGGAATAAAAAGTCATCACATGGCCGTTGCCCCGACAGATGAGGGACAAGGCGTGGGCAATATCTTCGATGCAGATGCTTACCGGGTCGGGATGGGTGATATCGAAAAACTTTCCGCTATAGGTAGTGATTTGAGGAGACATGATATAAGGGGTTCTTCCTTCTCTATATTTTTGATTTTTGTTATATTATTCCGATAAGTGTTGATTATCGGAAAGTTAAGGTTTTATGCTATATTTGCGGCATCTTGCCGCCGCGTTTGCCGCCATGATTTCACAAAATCGAATCGAGCTTCTTCATGGCTTCCCGATTGCGTTTATCCGTAATCGTATCGTAAATGTTCGCCGTCGTGGCAATGGTAGAATGGCCCAGCCGCTTGGAAACGTAGTCGAGCTCGATATTGTTTTCCAGCATCATCGTCGCATGGGTGTGGCGGAAGGAATGGAAACTGCCGCCGCCGAATTCCTTTTTGCACCACATATTGAAGTACCGCATGTCATTGCTGTTCATGGGACGGCCGTCTTCACGGGTACAGACGAAATCGCTTTCGACGTAGTCGTCGCCGTAAAGACGATGGTTCTTGGCCTGCTGGGCCTTATGGCGGAGCAGGGCCTTGTATAAGGTTTCATTAAAAGGAATGGTCCGGACCGACGACTTCGTCTTCGGCGTGGCCTTGCAGACGGGCACACCCTTTTTGTCATACAAGGTACTGACCACGGAAAGCGTGCGGTTTTCCATGTCGATATGGGACCATTGCAGGGCCAGGCATTCGCCGACACGCAGGCCAGTACAATAGGCAATCATGCACGGCGCATAATATTTATGCCCTACCGGGAAGGCATGGAAAATAATCTGTATCTGCTGATGTGAAAAGATGACCGGCTTTTTCCGGGGAATATCGAATTTCGGCATCTTGACGTTGGCCATGGGATTGATTTCGATATACTGGCGGTTGGAGACGGCCCAGCGCATGGCGTCGTTGAAGACCGTGAAAATAGATTTAACCGTTGACCGGGAATAACCATCCTCTTTCAGGCTGTTGATCCAGTCCTGGATTTCTGCCGTCGTCAGCGCTTCCAGGGCATAATTGCCAAAACGGGCACCAATATGCCATTTAATGATGCCGGAATAAGAATCATACGTATTAGGGCCTAAATTGATGCGCACATCCTTTTCCAGCCAGTCCCGCAAAAAAGCCATGACCTTGACTTCCGGCTTTTCCGGCAGCTCCCCGTCTTCATCCAGGGCTTTCATGGCCTGGCGATAGGCTTTCGCCGCCTGGGCATACGAAGTACCGCCGACGCGTTCCACACGCTGCCTTCCCTGACCATCTTCCGTCGGGACTTCAATCGTATAATACCATTTCTTGCCTCGTTTTCGTAAATACATATGCGGCACCTCCTTTGTTTACTATTGTACTATGAGAAAAGACAAGATGCAACAAACGTTCCTGTTGAATTTGCCGATTTAAGGAAAATAAAACAAGTTTCCCATGTGATTACTCACAAGATGATAAAAAAACGTCTCATAAGGCCATTTATGAAAATTAGGCGGATTTTTTTGCAAATAAAGAAACTATGTTCGACGAAACGATTATCCCTTTAGCGAACATAGTTTCTATTTGCTTTATTGGGCCGATATGGTACAATAAAAATAGAGAATTAGCAAATTGTTGGATTCGGTAGAAGCAAAGCACAATTTTTATGGAATATTTACGCTGTTTATACATTCCTTTGTTATACTGAAAAGACTAGCACAGAAAAGGAATGATATCATGAAGAAACTGACTTATGAAAATATTGCCCATGCCAAAGAGCTGAATGTTTATTTAGAACAGGGAAACCGGGTCCTCGATGCTCTGGGGTATACGGACCATTCGCAAAAGCATACGGCTAAAGTGGCCGTCACGGCCGGCAAAATCCTGAAGAAGCTCGGCTATGACGCCCACATGGTGGAACTTGTGCGCATTGCCGGTTATATGCACGATTTGGGGAACAGCATCAACCGCGTAGACCATGCCCATACGGGGGCCCTCATGGCGTTCCATTTCCTGCGCGACTGGGGCGCACCACCAGAAGATATTGCTGCCATCATCTCGGCCATTGGCCAGCACGATGAACGGAGCGGCATCGCCTTTGACCCCCTGTCTGCCGCCCTTATCCTGGCCGACAAGAGCGATGTCCGCCGGGACCGCGTCCGCAACACCGTACCGGAAACCTTCGACAAACACGACCGCGTCAATTATGCTGCCCTGTCGTCGAAGCTCCACGTCGACACGCACAAGAAAGTCATTACCTTGAACATCGAGCTCGATGAATCGATTTGCTCCATGATTGATTATTTTGAAATCTTTTCCCAGCGTATGCTCATGTGCAAGCGGGCAGCCGAAGTTCTGGGCCTGCGCTTCAAACTTGTAGCCAATGGCAATAAAATTGCATGACAGCTTCTAACTACATATAATTACCATAAAAAGTACATATTTCGCAGCTTATCGAAAAGAAGGCGACACCTAATTTTTAACATTTAGGCATGTTGCCTTTTTTTTCCATGATACACTTATAATATAGTTTAAAACATGTTGTAGAGAAAGGAATCATGCATATGCTACGTTATGGAAAAGGAACACTTCTCACTACGGTGATGGCCGGACTGCTGGCCCTGTCCCTGCTGACGGCAGGCTGCGGCAGCACGACACCGACTAAGAGTGCCGCTGTGTCGGTCAAGGCCATGAAAGTCCTCCAGCAGGATACGTATGAATCGGAAGTCCTCTCAGCCAAATCGAATGTCGACAAGGCCCGGACGACGCCAACAACTCCCTCGTCGACTTGAACCGTTATCAGCAGCTGGCAGCTTCCGGCGCCGTAGCCGAACAGACCCTGACCAACCAGCAGGCCACGGTGGACAGCAATCAGTCGAGTTACGACGATGCCAATACCCTCTTGCAGAAGGCCCAGGAAAACTTAGACGACACCATCATCAGGGCGCCTATTTCCGGCAAGCTCTCTGTGGACGACGTACCCAGCGGGACTTATGTCACGCCAGGCAACACGGCCCTGGTATCGGTAGGTTCAATCAATCCTATTTACGTCTAGTTCTCGATCAATGAAAATGAATTCTTGAACTTCCGCATGGCCAATGACAATGAGCCGGAAGACCCTACGCCGCCGACGGCATCCCTGACTTTGAGCAACGGTAAGAAATACGATGAAACGTCGACATCGTACCAGTTCGACCGGGAAGTGTCGGACAGTACCGGTACGATTACGGTCAAGGCTCTCTTCAATAATGCCGATGGCGTCCTCCTGCCGGGGATGTTCGCCCGTGTTACCATGGAAGGCCACCCCTTGAAGGATGCCATCCTCGTGCCTCAGCGTGCGGTCCAGCAGGTCCTGGACCAGTCCTTCGTCATCGTCGTCGGGAGCGATAATAAGTCCGTCGCCCGCGTCGTCACCTTAGGCGACCAGGTCGGCAGCTACTATATCGTCAAGAGCGGCCTCGATAAGGACGATATCGTCGTCGTCGAAGGCCTGAGTAATCTGAAGGAAGGTCAGGACCTGGACGTCACCATGACCACGGCTGATGAATTGGGCCTGTCCCTGACGGCATCCGATTCGTCGGCTTCGACTTCTTCCGTATCGCTTACGGCTAAATAAGGAGGCGCGTCATGTCTAGTTTCTTCATCCGACGGCCTATTTTCGCCATCGTCATTTCCATCATCATCGTCATCCTGGGGGGCCTGTCCCTCCTGTCCCTGCCTATTGCCCAGTATCCGCAGATTTCGCCGCCGACGGTCAATCTGAGTACGACCTACATCGGTGCCAATGCGACCATCGTCAATCAGACCGTCGCCCAGGTCATCGAAGACCAGCTCAAAGGCGTCGATGATATGTCCTATATGTCCTCGACGTCGAGCAACGACGGTTCGTACAGCCTGTCCGTCGTCTTCAGCCTGGACAGTGACGGCAATACAGATGCCATCAACGTCCAGAACGACGCCAATCTGGCCAAGAACAGCCTGCCCAGCGACGTACAGACCCAGGGCCTGACCGTCCGCAGAGCCTCTGGCGACATGGTCCTCATGGCTAACATCTATTCGCCGAACGGGACGTATAACCAGGCGTTCCTCAAGAATTATGCCGATATTTACCTGCTTGACAAAATCCAGCGCATCGACGGCGTCGGCAGTGTCAATACCTTCGGTTCCAGCTATGCCATGCGCGTCTGGCTCAATCTGGAAAAACTGGCCGAACGCGGCCTGACCGTATCGGACGTCATTGCGGCCATCAAGGAACAGAATATGTCGGCTCCGGCCGGGACCATTGGCAGCCTGCCGGCACCGGCGACACAGGAAAAACAGTACAGCGCCAAAGTCGAAGGCCAGCTGTCGACGCCGGAACAATTCGGCAATATCATCTTGAAGTCTACCTCGAATGGCCAGTTCGTCTACCTCAAAGATGTGGCCAATATCCAGACGGGGACGCAGAACGAAAGCAGCAACTCCAAAATCAACGGCAAGACAGGGATTGGCTTCGGCATCCAGCTTTCCAGCGACGCCAACGCCCTGGACACGATTACGGAAGTCAAGAAGGTCCTGGAACAGGCCAAGGAAACCTTCCCGCCGGACCTGGATTATACCATTGTCATGGATAACACGAATTTCATCAACGCATCCATCAACGAAGTCAAAGATACCTTTGTCGAATCGCTGCTCCTGGTCATCCTCGTCGTCTTCGTCTTCCTGCAGAAATGGCGGACGACGCTCATCCCGGTCCTGTCCGTGCCGGTTTCTATCGTCGGGACCTTTGCGTCCTTTAAGGTCCTCGATTTCACCATCAACACCCTGACCCTTTTCGCCATGGTCCTGGCCATCGGCCTGGTCGTCGACGACGCCATCGTCGTCATCGAAAACGTCGAAGAGCATATGTCCAAGGATAAACTGTCGGCCAAGGACGCGACGGAAGCGGCCATGAAAGAAGTCCAAGGGCCGATTATCGCCACGACTGCTGTCTTGGCCTCGATTTTCATCCCTGTCGCCTTCATCGGCGGCGTCACGGGCGTCCTCTACAAGCAGTTCGCTGTGACCATCACCATTTCCGTCGTCATCTCGGCCTTTCGTCGCCCTGACCTTGACGCCGGCCTTATGCGGTGTTCTCCTGAAGCCCGATGATAAGGCCATCCAGGCCGGGCCGCTGGGTGCCTTCTTCCGCGGGTTCAACCGGGTTTTCGATCATTTCAAGGATCGCTACACGGGGAAAGTCGGCTGGATGATCCGTCATCTGAAATATGCCGCTGTCTTCCTCATCCTGGTCACGGGCCTTATGGGCATCTGCTACAAAGTTCTGCCGTCGACGTTCGTCCCCGACGAAGACCAGGGCGTGTTTATGGCCAGTATCACCATGCCCGAAGGGAGAATCGATTATCGCCAAGTTCAATAAGACTGTCGTCCCCAACCATCCCGAAGCCCGCGTAGCGGCTTTCAATCCGGCATCCCTCCCCGGCATGGGCCAGGAAGGCGGCTGGACCATGCAGCTCATGGATAATACGGGCCTGTCCGATACGGAACTGGGCAATGCGGCCAACCAGGTCGTCGCCGCCTGCTCGCAGCGGCCGGAATTATCCGGTGTCCGCACGAGCTATGCCACCAATACACCGAGCGTGGCCTATACGGTAGACCGTGAAAAAATCAAGAATCTGGGCATCGAATTATCCGACGTCTTCACGGCGCTCCAGACCAATTTCGGCGGTTCGTCGGTCAATGACTTCACCCAGTTCGGCCGGTCGTACAAGGTCATCGTCCAGGCCGACACGTCGTATCGCTCTCAGGCAGACAGTCTGAATTTCATTTCCGTCAAGTCGTCGTCTGGGAAAATGGTTCCCCTCGATACGCTGCTGACCAGCTCCATGACCACCGGCCCGTCGTCGATCACCCGTTTCAACGGCGTCCGCAGCGTCACCATCCAGGGCAGCGCCGCCAGCGGCTACAGTTCCGGTGAAGCCATGGCAGCGGCCGAAGAAGCGGCCAAGAGCGTCATGCCGACGGGGATGACCATCGAATGGTCCGGCCAGAGCCGCGAAGAAAGCACGTCGTCCAGTTCGACGACGAAAATCCTGCTCATGGCCCTGGTCTTCGCCTTCCTCTGCCTGGCTGCCCTCTATGAAAGCTGGTCCATGCCGTTCGCCGTCCTGTTCACCGTACCGACGGGGATTTTCGGGGCTGTCGGCTCGGAATACATCATCCGCCAGCTGGCGACCTTGTTCAACGCCAATGCCAGCGGCTTCTTGAACAGCGTCTACATGCAGATTGGCGTCATCATGATCATCGGCCTGGCGGCCAAGAACGCCATCCTCATCGTCGAATTCGCCAAAGAGCGTGTCGACAAGGGTATCGACCCGATGGAAGCTGTCGTCATCGCCTCCAAGCTTCGCCTGCGGCCAATCCTCATGACGGCCTTTACGGCCATCATCGGCTGCCTGCCTCTGGCCTTTGCCAGCGGTGCCGGCGCCGGAGCCCGCTGCGGCATGGGCATCGCCGTCGTCGGCGGCATGACCTTTGCCACCCTCTGCGGCCTGCTCCTCATCCTGGCGTTCTACATCATTTCCGAAAAAATGGCCCGCAGCTTCTGGAAAGCCACAGGCCTGAAACGAATCAAATTCAAACACCGCATGTTGAGGCGGTGAAAAAAAAGCTTGTCGCATGTGCGGCAAGCTTTTTTAAGTGGTTAGTAGCTAGTGGTTAGCGGATGGCAGAAACCTTCACGCGACGCCATCCCTACTCATGTACGATGAGTTCCAGGATGTCTGGGCGGGTGTAGTGGCCGGCGGCGTCGAATTCCATGTGGCGCAGGACGACTTGGTCCATGTCCAGGTCGGCGTAGATGATGGCTTCCCGGTCCCAGACGGGCTCGGTGACGTAGTGACCGCACGGATCGATGATGCAGCTGCCGCCGCGGCAGGCCGTGTCGTTCAGTTTGGCGACGGCCCCGCTTTCGACCAGGTCGGCCGGGTACATGTCCTTAGTGAAATACTGGTCGACGTTGAAGACGTAGCAGCGCCCTTCGATGGCGATGTGCTTGACCGTATCCTGCCATTCCGGGTTGTCATTGGTATTCGGTGCCAAATAGAGGCTGACGCCTTTCTGGTAGAGCGCCGTCCGGGCCAGGGGCATATAATTTTCCCAGCAGATGAGCGAGCCCATGGGCCCCCACGACGTCTGGACCATGGGGAAATACGTCGACGGGTCATGAGAATCAGCCCAGATATAGCGTTCTGCCCCAGTCGGTTTGATTTTCCGATGATGAGCCGCCAGCGTGCCGTCCGGTGCCAAGATGACATTGCTGCAATACAGGGAATACGTCGTTTCATCCCTTTCGGTAATACCCAGGCTGACATAAGCCCCGGCGGCTTTGGCCGCAGCGGCTACGTCCTGCAAATCCTGACGGACGACGACGGCCTGGTCATAATAGCGCTTCCAGTCGGCCCGTTCGGCTTCGGAACGGCTGCCGACGGTAAAGCCGAAGGTCAGGCCATAGGGATAGCATGGAACCAGTGATTCGGGAAAGACGATGAGCTGTGCCCCATTCCGGCCGGCCTCCTCGATTTGATGGACGACTTTCTGCAGCGTCGCCTGTTTATCGAAGAATACAGGCGCAGCCTGCACGATAGCGGCGCGTAGTTTCTTTTCTAAATTTCGCATAGCGAATCCCCCTCATTTCTTTTTTCTTAGTATACCGTAATTTAAAAAAATGTGCTATACTGATTCAGTCCACAGTTTACGGACCGATAAGGATAACGACTGTGCAGTTTTCGGGCTGCCGTCGTTATCCTTTTTTGTATGATAAAGGAGGGCTTATGTATTTGCTCATCGATAATTACGATTCTTTTACGTATAATTTGGCCGATTTAGTGGCGGAAACGGGACGCGACGTACAGGTCTGCCGCTGCGACCAGATTGGGCGGAATGAGATTGCCGCTTTGAAACCGCAGGGACTGATTATTTCGCCTGGGCCGAAACGTCTCTCAAAGCCTATTTGAAAAAGCATTACCAGGCCAATCAGACCGCCCTGCCCTTGACAGCTGGGGCCATCGGCTATGTCAGCTATGACTACGGCCTGGCACTCCATGGGATGAAATCCCGCCACGCCCCTGCCTTTCCCCTGCCTGATATGAAGTGGGTCTTTTACGATTTCTTCATCATCGAACACCGGCAAAGCCACGCCGTATGGTTTGCTGCCAATGGCCAGACGATGCCGGCCGAAGCCCTGCTAGCACAGATGGAAGAGAAAATCCGGACTCGCCTTCAGGAAAAAACGCTCCCGCATACTGACGAAAATAGCCAATATGCCTTAACCGTCCAAGCCGACAGCACGACGGAAACCTATGGAAAGGCTTTACAAAAACTCCGGGACTACCTCTTCGCCGGCGATGTCTATGTGACGAATTTCACCAGCACCTTAACCGTCCAGAGCCACTGCCCGCCGTACACCTTCTTTTCCCGTCTGCGCCGAGACAATCCGTCCCCTTTCGGGGCTTATTTACAATATGGCTCTTATCAAATCATCAGTGCTTCCATGGAACGGCTGCTGTGCCTGCGCCATGACCAGATTGAAACGCGTCCCATCAAGGGCACACGACGCCGCGGCAAGACGCCTGCTGAAGATGAAAAGCTGCGGCAGGAACTGGCTCAATCGCAAAAAGACCAGAGTGAATTACTGATGATCGTCGATTTGGAGCGCAATGACCTGCACAAAATCTGCCAGCCTGGCAGCGTTTCGGTTCCGACGTTGTTTGTCATCGAGCCATATGCCACGGTTTTCCATTTAGTCGCCGACGTAACAGGGACCCTGCGGCCGGGGCAGACAGCCATCGATGCCTTGATGGCCCTCTTTCCAGGCGGCTCCATTACGGGTGCGCCGAAGCGGCGGGCTATGGAAATCATCGACGAATTAGAATTCAGCCGGCGCCAGCTTTATACCGGAACAATTGGCTACCTTTCTTTAGATGGGAACTGTGACTTAAACATTGTCATACGGACGGCCGTCCACTACGATGACCGATATACCATAGGCGTCGGCGGCGGTATTACGGCCGAATCGGACGTACATTTCGAATACGAAGAAATCTGGCAAAAAGCCAAAGCCTTGCTCAGCGCATTGAAAGGAGAGGTTTTTGATTATGAATCTTATCTTAGATGATGGCTACCAATTCGGATTGGGAGCTTTTGAAACCATTCCTGTCTATCAGGGTCGGCCAGTCTGGCTGGAGGCTCATGAAAGGCGTTTACGGCATACGTTGGAATATTTAGGGATTGACCTTTCTTCTGATTGGGAAAATCATTTATGGGAGTATGTGTATGGTATGGATAAGGAGGATTGGGTATTAAAAAAAATCACTTCCGATAAAAATATAAATTTTACATCCCGTGCCAATCTGTATGCATCTATGGCTGACCGTCCAGGTTATGTCATCGCCCTGTCGTCTATTCGCCGCAATGAAACGTCCCCACTGGTACGGCATAAGACCTTTAATTATGGCGACTCGATCTTAGCCAAACGGCAGGCCCGGGCCGAAGGTATTGACGAACCGATTTTCTGCAATATGCAGGGCCAATTGACAGAAGGCGCTGTCAGCAATCTCTTTTTCATCAAAAACGGGCGGCTCTATACGCCGCCCGTCGAAGCCGGATTATTGCCAGGCATCATCCGGTCTTATCTCTGTCAATGCTATGATGTCATCGAAAAGCCCTTGTATCCGGAAGATATCCGAACTTTCGACGAATGTTTCCTGACGAACTCCCTCATGGGACTCATGCCGGTCCGCCGCTTTGGCACCGTTGTGTTTCCCGTATCCCCAGAGACGCATACGGCTGCCTTATTCCGCCGTTATGAAGCAGACAAAAGCCTGCCCTTCCCGCTCTCTATAAGACGAGCTGGTGAAAGACCTGGCCGTCCATGTCCTTCCAGGTGAAGGTGTCCCCGTCCCAGAGGAGATAGCTGTGCGGGCTGTTTTCCTTAGGAAGCGACGTCGAGCCGGGATTCAAGTAATAGTTATCCTGGCCGAAGGGCTGCCAGACCGGGACGTGCGTATGGCCGTGGAGCAGGATGTCGCCAGGCTGCATGGGCGGCAGGGATGCCAGATTGTAGCGGTCGCCATGAGTCGCATAGACGAGGCGGCTGCCCTGGGTCAGGATGGCATAGGTGGCCATGATGGGAAATTCCAGGACCATCTGGTCCACGTCGGCATCACAGTTCCCGCGGACACAGAGGATGGCCTCTTTGACTGCGTTGAGCATGGCAAAGACTTCCTTCGGCGCATAGTCCTTGGGCAGGTCGTTGCGCGGTCCGTGATAGAGGATATCGCCGAGCAGGACCAGGCGGTCAGCCCCTTCCCGCTTCCAGGCGTCGAGCATACGGCGGCAGTAATAAGCCGAGCCGTGGATATCTGAAGCAATGAAGAATTTCATTTATTTCGCCCCTTTCTTGGCATCGATGGCGGCAAAGACCGTACAGTAGTTGCCTTCCGGCGTCCGGCATTTCGAGCAGTGGACACAGCGGGCCGGCCGCAAATCGCCCTGGTTCCAGCGGCGGACCAAACCCGGTTCCGATAATAAGGGCCGGCTCAGGCCGATACCGGCCAGTTTCGATGTCTTCAAGGCCGTTTCCATCTGCCGCGGGTCCTTGAAGCCGCCCGTTACATAGACAGGGACGCGTACGGCGTCGGCTATGTCTTTGGCATAATCGAGGAAATATCCGCCGTCGCGGATGACGTGGCCATCCCATTCCAGGCCGATTTCCTGCTGGGCCTTGCCGTGGATATTGCCGCTCACTTCGATGGCGTCAATACCAGACTGCTGCAGGCGCCGGCAGATATCCAGCGAATCTTCAAAGGTCAGGCCGCCTTCAAAGAAATCGGAACAGGTAATCTTGATCCAGATGGGGAAATGCGGGCCCGCTGCCTGACGGATAGCCGCGATGATATCGCCGACGATACGGTAGCGATTGGCCGGCGAACCGCCATAGGCATCGCAGCGCCGGTTGTAATAGGGACTGAGGAACTGATTGAGCAGGTACGAATGGCCGCCGTGGATTTCGACAGCATCGAATCCGCTGTCGCGGACGCGCTTGGCCGCCTGGGCATATTCGCCGATGAGGTGCTGGATATCGGCCGGACTCATGGCGACACCGACAGTCCCGGTCTTTCGTTCCGGCACGGCTGACGGCGAAAAGATAGTCCGCCCTTCCCGCTCAAAGGTCGTCTTGGTCCCGCCATAGGCGATCTGCATCATGATCTTCGCCCCATAGGCATGGACGCGCCGGGTTAACTCCTGATACTGCGGGATAAAGGCATCGTCATAAATGCCCATCATGCCGGCGTTGGGCCGGTCTTCCCCATCGACGCGGGCATAGCCCGTACAGATCAGGCCCACTTCGTTCTTGGCCAGCTGGTCGTAGATGCGGTACTGTTTTTCCGACATATAACCCTTGGCATCGGCCAAGGCTTCCCACGTCGCACTGCGGAGGATGCGATTGCGCACGGGCATCCCGGCGATGACGGCATGTTCCAATAATTTCATATATATAATCCCCCTTTTTTATCGATTAGTTAGCCACTAGCCACTAATCCAGTATACGAATTTTTTGCTGAAACTGCAAGGCTGAAGGCTTCACGGTATCTTTCATCCTTCCAGCGAACGGACAACCACAGCCAGCTGACTGACAGCCTGGCGGAATTCTTCCGGCGTCGTATAGGCATAGGACAGGCGCAGAGACTGGGTGTGGCGGCTGGAATAGATATCGCCGGGATTGATGAGGACGCCAGCCGATACGGCTTTGCGGAAGAGCAGTTCCATGGGAAGTCTGCTGCGGAAGGTAAGCCAAATATAAAAACCGCCCTGCGGCACCTGCCAGTCTGCCATGTCCGCAAAGACTTCGGACAAGGACTGACAGGCTGCCTGGCAGCGCCGCTGCAATTCACAGCGCAGCCCATCCAGATACTGTTCATAACGGCCGCTGGTCAAGAACCGGGCCAAGACTTGCTGGGACAGGGAGCTGGCGCCATAGTCGATCTGCATCTTGACGTCGCCCAAACGCTGTACGACCGGTTCCGGCGCTATCATCCAGCCGATGCGCAGCCCGGGCGCCAAAGATTTGGAAACACTCCCCAAATAGAGGACCCGGCCGCCAGGGTCCAGGCTTTTCAGAGATGGCGGCGGCGTTCCGTCAAAGGTCAGTTCTTCATATGCCCCGTCTTCAATGATGGGCAGGTCATAGCGGCTGCATAATTCCAGGAGCTGGATGCGGCGTCGGCGGCTTAGGGTCCGGCCTGTCGGATTGTGGTTCGTCGGGATGGTATAGAGGACGCTGTTGCCCCTATCTGAAGACTGGCGCAAGTGCTTTTCCAGGGCTTCCAGCGACAGGCCCTGGTCGTCCATGGGCAGGCCGCAGAGGCGAAGATGGGCAGACTGGAAGACCTGGAGCGATTTGACATACGTCGGGTCTTCGACGTAAACCGTCGCCCCGCCGCGGAGAAGCCCTGCCGATATGAGCTGGAGCCCCTGTAGGGCGCCAGACGTAATCAGGATGGACGACGGCGCCACGATTGAATTCCGCTTTCTGGCATACCCAGCCAGAGCCTGACGCAGGGCGGGCATCCCCAACGGCTCGACATAGCCCAGGGAGGTAATGGCATCGGCCACATCCCGCAAAGTCTGGCGGAAGGCATCCTGCGGGAACAGCCTGGGGTCCAGTTCGCCCGTACCGAGACGGACCAGGCGGTCATCGAACTCCAGGGTATTGATGGCCTGGACGACTTCCTGATTGGCCCGGAAATAGCCAGCCGTCATGTAACGGTTCCAATCCGGCTGAACCGGCAGGCGCAGGGACCAGGCCGTACTGGCTATGACCGTCCCCTGGCTGCCCCGGCCCTGGAGTACGCCCGCTTCCAATAGCGGCTTCAGAGCCTGGTTCAGAGTACTCCGGTTCACCTGGAAATGCCGGGCCATCTCGCGCTGAGACGGCAGGCGCGTCCCGGCCGGCCATTCACCGCTTTCCATTTTTCCATACATCCATTCGAGGATTTGCCGGTATACGGGCACGGCCTGCGCCGGGTCGGGATGCCATTCGATTTGCACGGGAATATGCCGCTTCATCACATCGTCTCCTGATACTGCGGTACGCCTTCTTTCGAAGCCGGTTTCAGGGCGGCCATCATGAAAGGCTTAGAAGTCAATAAGGCAACTAATTTTTTAGCCGGTTCCACCTTATTCACTGGAATCTGGGAAGAGATGCTGACGTAATCAACATAGGCCGTCGCTACATCGGGATGTTCACAGCTGGAAATGGCCTTCACTTCTGTATAATTACCCTGCCCGAAGCGGACAATGGCACTCATCGCTTCCGGATAGGCATACAACGCCCGGCCATGGCCCTGAGCAAACCATTCAGCCCGCGTAAATTCATTGCCATCGTCATAACGGCCCGTCGCGGTGCCCGTCATCGCGTACAATTCTTTCAAATACTGCATGGCATCCGCTTGAACGTCTCCCATGGCCTGCACGGGAACGACCTTTCCTGTATGGTCCTGAAGAATATTATAGTACTTCATTTCATTATTTAAGCTGAAATCAGCGATGACACCTTCGTCTCGTCCGGGAAGCAATGCCTGGGTCTTCCGTGGACCGATGGCTTCATAAAGCTGTTGCATCGTCTGGACACGGGATACGGCATGATCCTCTTTGTGGTAAAACAGCGTATCCATGCAGACCATCTGCGGGATGCCGTAATACGTTCCCCGAGAGTACCCCTGTTCTAACGTCCAGTCTGGATAGGCAGAGCGGGCTGGAATGGTTTCTCCTAAGGGATAAAGCAACCCTTTTTCTATATATTGCGGCGCATAAAGGCCATCGAAGACAAAAACATCACTTTTCGGTTCTTCAAAATAGCAATCCCAATCGACGAAACGCAATGTCACATCGGGTTCGATATTCTTCCATTGCGCAGTCAAAGCCGTTTCAAAGGCCTTAATATCAGGAACATAGCGGAACAATCCTACAGTCAGCACCTTTTTGTCTGTCTCCGTTCCCTGTCCCGGTTCACTGGCCATCCCTGTCACCACAGTCATCATGGAAAAGGCCAGGCTTAAAATGATACGAAATAATCGTTGTCTCATATGCTTATCCCCTTCAACATAAATTAGCCAGCAGGCAAAGCCCTGCCAGCCAATTTACATTGTAGCATATGTCATCATGCGTAGTCACTTTTACTTTATAGTTTGAAGCACAGAGTTTGTAGTTTACAGAGAAACCTTTTAAATTTAAAACCATTCGCTAACTGCTAACCGCTGACTGCTAAAAAAGCACTGTCTTCATGCGACAGTGCCTTTTTATTACTGTACAGCTCGTTTCCGGCTCATCCACAGGCCGATGGCGATGACACCGGCAGCTAGTACGGCCTGAAGGGTCATGGGTGCCCAGGCACCGGCCATTTGCTGCATCAGGGTCCCCAAGATTTTATCGTGGCCGATCATGGAACCGGCTGTCCAGCCCAGCAACCCGGCGCCGGCATAGAGGATGACCGGGAAGCGGTCCATGAGCTTGCCGATGACCGTACTGCCGCCGACGATGATGGGGATGCTGATGAGGAAGCCGCAGGCGACGAGGAGGAAGCTGCCGTGCGAAGCCCCGGCGATGGCCAGGACGTTGTCGACGCCCATGGCTGCGTCGGCGATGATGATGGTCTTGATGGCTCCCATGAGGCTGTCCGAAGCCGTCACGTTCTCATCGTGTTCTTCCGGAATGAGCAATTTCACAGCAATGGGCAGCAGGATGAGGCCGCCTAAGGCCTGTAAAAAGGGAATCGTCAACAGCCAGACGGCGATGAGGGTCATGACCAGACGGATGACGACAGCGCCGCCGGTCCCGATGAGGATGGCTTTGCGGCGCAGATTGGCCGGCAGTTTATTGGCCGCCATGGCGATGACGACGGCATTATCGCCGCCGAGGAGGATATCCAGTAAAATGATAGAGCCTAAAGCCATGAAAAATTGCATCGATAAGATTTCCATAATATACCTCTTTCTCTGAAAAACAAAAGAGACTTCCGCATGGTATCAGCAAAACTGGTATCATGCGAAAGTCTCACCCATTGCGATAGCAACGCTGCCACCAGCCGGTCAATGACGGCACGATGTTGATGACAACTGACGAGAGGTTACTCCCCTTCGCGATTCGATTGTAGGCTAATTATAACAGGCAATTCGTTCTTTGTCAATATCGTTTCTTCCCGTTTCATGATATAATAAAAGAAAACACAGAGGAGGCATCATCATGAATATACAACGTATCGGATTCATCGGGACCGGTGTCATGGGCAGCGGCATGATCCGGAATTTACAGAAAGCCGGCTATCCCGTCAACATCAACACGCGGACGAAAGCCAAGGCCGAAAAGCTCATCCAGGAAGGCTGCCGCTGGTTCGATTCGCAGGCAGAATTAGCCGCCCAATCGGACGTCGTCATGACCATGGTCGGTTATCCCCAAGACGTGGAAGCCGTCTATTTCGGTGACCAGGGCATCTTTCGCGGCAAACAGGGCGGTTTCGTCATCGACATGACCACGTCCAGTCCTTCCCTGGCCAAGCGCATCTACGCCCAGGCCAAAAAACAGGGCATCGAAGCCTTGGATGCACCCGTTTCCGGCGGCGACATCGGCGCCCGTCAAGGGACACTGGCCATCATGGCCGGCGGCGAAGAAGCGGCCTTTGAAGCCATGAAGCCTATTTTCTCGGCTATGGGCCAGACCCTGACCTATTTCGGCCCGGCCGGCAGCGGCCAGTATGCCAAGATGAGCAACCAAATCGCCATCGCCTCGAACATGATGGGTGTCTGCGAAGCCATGGCCTACGCGAAAAAAAGCGGCCTCGACCCGGAAAAAGTCATCGCCACCCTTTCCGCCGGAGCCGCCGGCTCCTGGTCCCTGGCGAATCTGGCACCGCGCATGCTGCAAGGCGATACGAAACCAGGTTTTTACATCAAACACTTCCTCAAAGACATGCGCATCGCCATCGAATCGGCAGACGAAATGGGACTGGACCTGCCCGGACTGCGCTTAGCCAAAAAACTCTACGACCAGCTGGCCGACCAAGGCATGGAAAACTGCGGGACCCAGGCCTTGTTCCAGTGGTATGCCAAACAAAAATAAGAAAAACTTAGTCTTCATACCAGCCAAACAGGGTTTTCCCCGTCTCTAACTGCTGAATCCGGGCCATGTCGTCCGGTGTCAGGGTGACGTCGAAAATATCGAGATTCTCCACCATCCGCTCCCGATGGGACGATTTCGGAATGACGCCGATGCCCTGGCACCAGGTACTGCAAGGCAATCTGTGCGGCCGTCTTGCCGTATTTCTCGCCGACAGCCTGTAAAATGGGCTCCTGGAATATGGGCTTTTTCCCTTCTGTAAAAGGGATCCATGCCTGTATTTGTGTCCCCTGTGTCACAAGTGCCTGCTGGAGCTCTTTTCGTCTGTAATAGATGTGTCACTCGACTTGGTTGACCATGGGGATAACATCACAGCTTCCGATAAAATCAAGATATTCCCGGGCATTGAAATTAGAAATGCCAATGGCCCGGATCACGCCCTGGCGGTAAGCTTCGGTCAAGGCCCGATACATATCCAAAGCCTCGTCGTAAGGCTCATGGATGAGCAGCAAGTCGATATAGTCGGTCTGCAACCGGGCCAGCGATTCTTCGATGCCCTGCCAGGCCAGCTCATAACCGGCCCGGGTCTGGCACAGTTTCGTCGTAATGAAGACATCCTCCCGGCGAAGGCCGCTTTCGGCCACAGCCTGGCCGACGATGGCTTCGTTATCGTACATGTGGGCCGTATCGATGAGACGGTAGCTGAACCTCTCCCGCTTATAGAAGCGGGAGATTCTTGAGAAGGTTGCTGTTTAAGTTTCCTCCTGAAATCAGGATAGCCTTATTCTCAAAGGGCTGTCCAAAAGCCCCTTACACAGTCCCTCGAAATCGAAGTTCTGCTTATTTTTACGGAGTATGTTGGCAGCGCCGTTGATGTCGGCATTGGCCGTCCTGCCGTTGGCGAAACGGTACAGGCCGCGCCGGATTCGTTGTCCACTGAACGTTCCTGTATAGGGGGCATCCGGCTGGTATACGGGAATATCATCCAAGTCCAGACAGCTGGCCTGAGAGGTATACGATTCTTCCTGTTCCAGATAGGTTATCCCGTAGCGTTCACACAGGTATTTCAAGGTACTGCGCAGATAGCTCAGGCTGATTTGGGTGAAATG
>CDZT01060843.1_pt1 | contig 57092 bp, 45 predicted proteins | sample 557531 | NCBI WGS metagenome assembly CDZT01 (sample SAMEA3182066, study PRJEB8094) | gut metagenome | biome: human; feature: gut; material: Stool; isolation source: human stools | place: Canada | collected 2013-03-05
GAAGGAGACGGTCCGTGTGGTGATAAACGGCGCCGGGGCGGCGGCGATCGCCATCTGCAAGCTGCTGCTGGCGGCGGGCGTGAAGGACGTGACGCTGTGCGACCGCAGCGGAGCCATCTACGCGGGCCGGGAGAAGGGGATGAACGCCGTCAAGGAGGAAATGGCCCGGGTGACCAACCTGCAGAAGCGGGCGGGCAGCCTGGCGGAGGTGCTGGCGGGGGCCGACGTGTTCATCGGCGTGTCGGCGCCCGGCGCGGTGACGACGGAGATGGTGCAGACCATGAACCGGGACGCGATCCTGTTTGCCTGCGCCAACCCCACGCCGGAGATCTTCCCCGACGAGGCCAAGGCGGGCGGGGCGAAGGTGATGGCCACGGGGCGCAGCGACTTCCCCAACCAGATCAACAACGTGCTGGCGTTCCCGGGCATCTTCCGTGGCGCGTTCGACGTGCGGGCCAGCGACATCAACGAGGCGATGAAGGTCGCGGCGGCCGAGGCGCTGGCGGGCCTCATTTCAGACGAAGAGCTGAACGCCGATTACATCATCCCCGCCGCCTTCGACCCCCGGGTGGGCAGGACGGTGGCCGCCGCCGTGGCCCGGGCCGCCCGCGACAGCGGCGTGGCCCGCATCTGAGGAGGGTCCCCATGTTCGTGCGATTGACCGAGCTGCGCCCTGTGACGGCGCGGGACACCCTGTATCGCTTTACCTGCCCCGCAATCGCTCGGGCCGCCCTGCCCGGCCAGTTTGTGGAATTGAAGCTCACCGGCGGCTGCGACCCCTTCCTGCGCCGCCCTATCAGTCTCTTTGACGCCGACGGGACGGAGACCTTTTCTCTTCTGGTACGTACCGTGGGCCGGGGCACGGAGTATATGACCGGCTGGACGCCTGGAATGGAGATCGACGTATTGGGGCCTCTGGGCAGCGGCTTTTCCTGGGAAACGGACACAAGGGACTGTCTCCTGGTTGCGGGCGGGATCGGCCTGGCCCCCATGGGTTTCCTGGCCCGGCGCCTGCTGGACGAGGGGAAGCGGGTGCGTCTGCTGTTTTCGCCCCGGCGGGACGCGGCATTGCTGGATGCGCTTCCCTTCCGGGAAAGGCTGGACGTTTCCTGCTGTGAAAACCGCTCCGCCCTTCCCGCCGCGCTGGACGCCCTGCTGGCGCAGGGCGCGGACGCGGTATTCTCCTGCGGGCCGGAGGGGCTGCTGGAATCCGTGGCGGAGCGCGCGGCGGCGCACGGCGTGCCCTGCCAGCTGTCCATGGAACGGCGCATGGCCTGCGGTATCGGTATCTGCCTGGGCTGTGCCATTGCCATCCATACGCCCGGCGGCGTGACCTACAAAAAGGTCTGCAAAGACGGCCCCGTCTTTCGGGGAGAGGAGGTGGCCTTCCATGCTCAGCCTTGAGACCCGTCTGGGGCGGGCCGTCTTCCGCAACCCCGTATTTGGGGCCTCCGGCTGTACCGGCCATGGCTATGAACTGGCCGGCTACACCGATTTGTCCCGGTTCGGCGCAGTGAGCCTGAAAACGTTTACTCCGGCTCCCCGCGCCGGCAACCCCCCGGAGCGAATCGCAGAGGTGCCCGCCGGGGTACTGAATTCCATCGGCCTGCAAAACCCCGGAAAGGATGCATTTTTTGCCCAGACTATGCCCCGGGTGCTCGCCGCGCTGGAGCGCGACCAGATCGTCGTCAGCGTAGGCGGCGACACGATAGAGGACTATGTCGCGCTCTGCCGGGAGACCGAAGCGCGCTTCGGCGGCCGGATCGCGGCACTGGAGCTGAACGCGGCCTGTCCCAATGTCAGCCATGGCGCGGGCTTCTACAGCCGGGATCCCCAGGCCGCCCGCGAGCTGGTGCAGGCCGTACGGGAGGCCGTGGTCCTGCCCGTTTTTCTGAAGTTCAACACCAACTTCCCCAACTATCTGGAGGTTGCCGCCGCCGTGGAGGCGGCGGGAGCGGACGCGCTCTACACCACCAATACTCCTCTGGGCATGAAGATCGACCTGCACAGGCGCAGGCCCGCCCTGGGCAACGGCAGGGGGCCGATCTGCGGACCCGCCATCCGCCCCATCGGCGTACTGCGGACCTGGGAGCTGTATGAGGCCGTGCGGCTGCCCATCATTGCCAGCGGCGGCATCCGCACCTGGGAGGACGCAGTGGAATACCTCCTGGCAGGCGCCTGCGCCGTGGGAGTGGGCAGCGCTCAATTTGTCCAGCCGGACGCGGCAAGCGACATTCTGTCCGGTCTGGAGCGCTATGCCGCGGCGGAGGGCCTGGAGTGCCTGACCCCGCTGGTGGGCGCGGCCCATCCCTGACGGTGTTTCTGTTTTGATCTGCCCGGCAGCATTCCGCCGTTCCCAAGCATCGGTCCAAAGGAAAACTCCGCCCCTTCCGGCGTCGCACATGCCGAAGCGCACCCTCCCCGGGGGCTGGGACGACCATTGCGCGGGTAATTGAGCTTCAGCCGTCAGCGAACCGTTTGTCAAAAGGCCATAGGCCGCCTGACAAGCAAAACGCCCCGGCCCCAGCCGCAAACTGAACTGCCCCAGGTTGTGCGGACCGTACAAAAAGGGGCCCTGGCAGGAACTATTGAGTTTTATGTGGAGAGGCGCCGCGCAAGCGGCGCCTCTCCAGTCTTTAGCTGAATGCGCTCATGGTTGTAAAAGTGGATATAGCGGTCAATCCTCTCGTTGGCTTCAGAGAAAGTCGCCGGTTTGCGGCGGCAAATGCACTCCGTTTTAAGAATGGAGAAGAGATTTTCCGCCATGGCATTATCATATGGGTTGCCTTTCCTTAGCCTGGCAGGCAGAGCAAAAAGCGTGGATACAGAGTTCCTTCCTCATGTTGTTATCCATGGCAAGACCTATGATCTCACCGTTATAACAGTCCAGAACGGCTGCGACGTAAAGCTTTCCGTCTGCACACGGGACTTGCGTGATATCTGTCAGCCACTTTTGATTTGGCGCCTGAGCTGAGAAATCGCGCTGAATGAGATTTCCTGCCTTTTGTGCCGCTGCATCCGCTCTGGTCAGGCTGTTTGCCCTGTGTGGAGCTGATTTCAACAGCCCTCCGCGTTTCATGGCGCGGCGAACTCCACTGCGGCTGACACGGATTCCTCGCTGCTCCAGAGCAAGCTGTATCCGCCTGACTCCGTAGTTTCGGTTACCTGGTGTCTCCGCATAGATCTCTCTAATTTTGACCAGAAGAAGCTGCCAAGGTTTTGTTCCCGTGATCCGACGTACGCTGCGGTAGTAACCGGATTCGCTCACATGCAGAACTCGACACATGGAGTGAACCGTATGTTCATTGTGCCGCAGCGTGATGTACTCATACAGCAGTTCAGGCTTCACTTCTTCCGGTCTTTTGCGAAAAAACCAAGGGCGTCCTTGAGAATTTCATTTGCTTTACGGAGTTCCGCATTTTCACGCATAAGTCTCCGCTCATTCTCAGACAGCGGCGCATCTCGCCGTATCCCGCTGCCCACAAAGGCATGATCTCCGAACGTCTTCCGTTTCTGACGCCACTCCGCCAGAGAATAATATGGGATCCCCAGTTGTGATGCTGCCTGCTTCACGCCGACTTCATCGGACAGCTTGACTGCTTCCTCTTTGAATTCCTTATCATATTTGCGCATCGTAAACACCTTCCTGTATTTCTTATTCTATCACTTTTGGGTGTTTACTCTCTGCACTTCTATGATATCCCTCCAGAGATTCCTGCACGGTTGCACCCCTACGTCCATCACTTCAATCATGGGCGACCGATGCCGCCCAGCACATAAGAACCCAGTTCAGTACAGGACTGAACTGGGCCTTAAAATCATGTTGTTTTTAGTTGTTGCCTATTTTTATTTGATACTGGCGGCTGTGACTTATGTCCAAACGTTCTCCCTTTAGATGCTGTCCGAAATCGAGTTATATCGAGCACGATCAACCACCTTCGCGGGAGTTAGACATTACTCTATAGGGACAAGACCGGATCACCCATAGAATAGGTGCCAGATTCGGTCCTGCAAGTGACTATACTCTTATTTCAGCATAGCCCCAGCGATGACGGAACGCTGAATCTGGTTGGTTCCCTCATATATTTGGAAGATTTTTGCGTCGCGCATCAGCTTTTCCACCGGGTACTCCCGGCTATAGCCGTACCCACCGAATATCTGCACCGCGTCCGTAGTGACCTTCATAGCACAGTCACCGGCGTAGGCCTTGGCGGCAGAGGCGGCTATCTGGAAATTTTCCCCTGCATCACACAGACGGGCGGCATACAGCATCAGCTGCCGGGCGCTTTCCTCGGCAATCTTCATATCTGCCAGCATGAACTGGATGCCCTGGTTGGCCGCGATAGGTTTACCAAAAGTAACCCGGGTCTTAGCGTAATCGGCAGCCAGCTCAATGGCGTGGCGCATGATGCCCACCGCGCCGGCGGCACAGTTGACCCGGCCTCGCTCCAGCACCTTCATGGCTGTGATAAAGCCGCGGCCCTCCTGACCCAGCAGGTTCTTGGACGGAATCCGTACATCCTCAAAGATCACGTCCGTGGTGTTGGACAAGCGTATGCCGAATTTGTCCTCTTCCTTGCCGCTCTTCACACCCCTGGATCGCTCCACGATGAAGGCAGACAGTCCCTTGACGCCCTTGCTTTTATCGGTCACAGCAATGACAACGAAGATGTCGGCAATGCCGCCGTTGGTGATAAAGCACTTGGTACCGTTCAAAATGTAGTCGTCACCGTCCCGTACAGCCGTGGTGCGCACGGCGGCGGCGTCGGAACCAGCCTGGGGCTCTGTGAGGCAGAAGGCTCCCAGGTGCCCTTGGGCAATGAAGTCGCCGAAGTACTGCTTCTGCTCTTCGCTTCCCGCGTTCATCACTGCCTTGACCGCTAGATCTGATGCTCCGAAGGTAGTGCTGAAGCCCGCCTCATAGGAGGAAAGTTCCTCCTGCACGATGCAGTAGTCTTCATAGCTCAGTCCAATGCCGCCGTACGCCTCGGGGAGTTCCAGCAGATGCAGGCCTATCTCGAAGCCCTTGCGAACCGCTTCCATGGGCACCTCGCCTTTGCGATCGTACTCCGCCATAATGGGTACAACTTCTTTTTTCATGAAGTCGGCCACCATGCTCTTCAGGCTCAGTTGATTTTCTGTGTACAAACTCATAAATAACCTCCCGCGCCCTCAGGCGCTCCGTTTGATGGTAGTTTGGCGTTCCGTCAGCCCTCAGGGCAGCCGCTCAAACACGCCTGCGGCACCCATACCGCCGCCGATACACATGCTAACCATACCGTAGCGTCCGTCACGGCGCTGCAGCTCCCGTATCACTTTAACCGTCAGCAGGGAGCCGGTGCACCCCAGTGGGTGGCCCATAGCGATGGCGCCGCCGTTAACGTTGACCTTCTTCTGATCCAATCCCAGGGTGTTAATGCAGGCGAGAGACTGGGCGGCGAATGCCTCGTTAAGTTCAATGATATCCATATCCTCCTGGCGGAGCCCGGCGATCTTCAGCGCTTTAGGGATGGCTGCAATGGGGCCGATCCCCATCAGCTCAGAGGGCACCCCCGCTACGGCGAAGCTGATAAATTTCGCAATGGGCCTTACCCCCAGCTCCGCAGCTTTCTCTCCAGACATGAGTATAACAAAAGCCGCACCGTCGCTGGTCTGAGAGGAGTTGCCGGGAGTCACGGTTCCGCCCAGCTTAAACACGGTGTGCAGTTTGCCCAAACTCTCCATCGTGGTCTGAGGACGGATACCCTCGTCCTCCGCCACGGTTCGCAGCCCCATACGGGTGTGCCCTGTCTCGTCTACATAAGTGGTGACCGCCTCTACAGGAATAATTTCCTGGGCAAATTTCCCTTCCGTCCGGGCGGCGTTGGCCCGTCGGTGGGACTCCATGGAAAATTCATCCTGCATCCGGCGGGTCACACCGTACTGTTCCGCTACATTTTCGGCAGTGATGCCCATAGCAGTGTAAGCGTCCGGCTGAGACTGGATCAGATCCGGATTGGGGGCGACGATGTTGCCGCCCATGGGAATAGTGCTCATCAGCTCGATGCCGCCGGCAATTATCACCTCGGCCTGTCCCGCCATGATGGCATTGGCAGCGGTGGCAATGGTTTGCAGACCGGAAGAGCAAAATCGGTTTACGGTCTGGCCAGGGATATCCACCCCGGGGATAGCCTTGGATATCACGATCTTCGCCAGGTTCATGCCCTGCTCCGCTTCTGGGAAAGCGCAGCCCACGATCACGTCATCAATATGCCGGGCATCCAACTGCGGGACCTGCTTCAGTACGCCGGAGAGCACCTGTGCGCCTATATCCTCGGGGCGGGAGAGGCGGAACACGCCCTTGGGGGCCTTGCCGATGGCTGAGCGGCCCAGGGCCACGATTACTGCATCTTTCATTTCACGTACCCCCTTAATTCCTGAGCGGTTTGCCGGTGGTCAGGATGGCCCGGACCCGCTCCAGCGCCTGCTTGGTCACGATCAACTTAGCATTGCCCTCGGCTTCCAGATCCAGCAACTCTCTCTCGCTTACCAGAGTACCCTTGGGAACGTCACCGCCGGTAACCACCCTCGCCAGAGCAGAGAGCACCTCCACATCGTAATCGCTGATCATGTTGCCCTTGCGCATGGTAGAAATCATATAATCCAATGCGGCCCTTCCGCTGATGCCGGTAACCTTGACGGGCTTGGGGGCCGTCTGGCGGAAGCCGTCCACGCTCATGCGCAAAGCCTCCTTCTTAGCCTCTTCTACCAGCTGATCGCGGTTCATCACGATGCGGTCGGAGTCCCGCAGGAAACACATATGTCGTGCGTCAAAGGCGTTTTTGGACACTGTGGCGGTGGCAATGGTCTTCCACACCTTCTGAACCACGGGATTCAGGTCTGGGAAACCGAAAGGCTCCACCTTCTCCATGCAACGGTAGAGATATTCCTTTACACCGCCGCCGCCAGGGATGATACCTACCCCGACTTCTACCAGCCCCATATAGCTCTCGGCATGGGCCACTACCCGGGAGCAGTGGAGGGCAAACTCCAGGCCGCCGCCCAATACCTTGCCCGCCACCGCGGCAATCACGGGCTTTTGAGCGTATTTGAGCCGCAGGCTCACCTTGTGGAACCTTCTGGGGGACTCCTCCAGTGCCTGATAGTTGCCCGCCTCGGCGTTCTTGAGAAATTGGGTCAGGTCCGCTCCCGTGAGGAAGTTCGTTCCCGCATTGGCCAGCACCAAGGCACGATACGCCGGGGTCTGTTCCACCAGGTCCAGCGCGTCCAGCAGATGCTCCATAAAAGACTCGTTGATGGCATTTCCCTTGGTCCTTATCTCCAGGCAGAGCACCCCGTCGTCTAGGTCCAGCAGGGCGGAGTCGCCGTACTCCTTCACTGTGGGGTACTGAGCGGAGAGCCGCCGGTCCAGCGGGTCGATATTGTAGAAGGATGTCTCTCCCCGTCCGAGGCGTTCCTCAATCCACCGGGGGATGGCAGCGCCCTCGTCCCGCATCCGCTGTACCGAGCGCTCCACACCGATGACATCCCAGGTCTCGAAGGGACCCAGCTCCCAGTTGTAGCCCCACTTCATAGCTTTGTCGATGTCCTGATAGTTCCATGCGATTTCCTCGGCCTTTTCCGCGCTATAGAGCAGAAAGCCTTTGGTACTCTCCCAAGTGAACCGTCCTGCGTCGCTGTCATCCCAGAGAAGCTTGTTCAGCCGTTCCCGAGTATTCCGGCCCTTGAGGGCCTCCTCCACAATGGGGATCTTCACACCCTTCTTGGGCACATACTCCTTCCGTTCCGGATCCCACACCAGCTTGACCTTTTTCCCGCTTGGGTCGGATGCCTTCATGTAGAAGCCGCCCTTGGTCTTGTTTCCCAGTTGACGGTTTTGGTACATCTCATGGATAAATTGGGGAAGCTCAAAGGCACTCGCTTCCTCGGTATTGCCGGCCTCCAGCAGCTTTTCCCGGACGTTCCCCGCCACATGATAGAGGATGTCCAAACCCACCATATCTGTGGTGCCAAAGCTGGCGCTACGGGGACGCCCTACCACCGGGCCAGTCAGATAGTCCACGGTCTCGACGTCATAGCCGTACTTGAGCATGAGCTGGAAGGTCTGTACGCTCTTATATACGCCGATGCGGTTGCCGATGAAGTTGGGTGTGTCCTTGGCCACCACCACGCCCTTGCCCAGCACCCGCTCGCCAAACTCCTTCATAAAAGCCATGCGGTCCGGGCAGGTCTCCTGGCCGGGGATCAGTTCCAGTAGGTGCATATACCGGGGTGGATTAAAGAAATGGGTACCCAGGAACTGCTTGCGCATCTCCCGGGGCAGTCCCTGAGCGATGCCGGTGATAGAGACACCCGAGGTATTGCTGCTGATGAACGCGCCAGGCTTGAGATAGGTACGTATCTTCTCCAGCAGGTCTTGCTTGGCCTTCAGATCCTCGATGATGACCTCCACCACCCAATCACAGTCCCTCAGAAGTTCCAAGTCGTCCTCCAAGTTGCCCACCGTAATCAGAGTTGCGTGCTCCGGGTCATAGATGGTGCCCCGCTTGGGGTCGCATACCCGTTCCTTGCCGCCTTGGGCAAAGCGGTCGCGGAATGTGCGGCTTTTGGTATCCACTCCCTTGATCACGTCCTCCTCAGTCAGCTTTGGGGGAACGATGTCTAAAAGGATGACGGGAATACCGGCGTCTGCGACCAAGGCCGCGATACCCGCACCCATGGTGCCGGCTCCGATTACGGCCGCCTTTTGGATGCTGAAGGACGTTGTTTTATTGATGCAGTCCATCCTGTTCACTCCTTTGCAAGTTTAAACGACTCCTTAGAGATACGATTCCGATGTAAGGCAGAACCGGTGTGCTGAGGTTGAAAGGGACTCCTGGCACAGAAAATATGCAAACGGCATGCCAATTTTCAGACGGCCAGCCATTTTCCGTATACTGTGCTCTGCCGGCAGATCCGCTTCCGCCCCTGTCCAAAACTTATGAAAAAATTGGATAAACCTGTTATGCCTTGTATACGGGAAGTTGGCGTGTTACAATAACTATACTTGGCGCAAAACAAACACAAAGAGGGGGGAGATAGGCGCTTTATGAGACCTCGGATACTGATTGCGGATGACGAACCAACAATTCGCAAGCTGTTGAAATTAGAATTTGAACGTGCCGCCTTTCTGGTAGATCTGGCGAACGACGGAAATATGGCCCTCACCCTACTGCAGAATGTACGGTATGATGCTGCCGTGCTGGATATCAGCATGCCGGTCTGTGATGGCCTGCAGGTGCTTCGGGCCATCCGTCAGCAGGGCCAGCCCATGATTGTCGTTATGATGACTGCCTACGGCTCCATCGACGGGGCGGTGACCGCCATGAAGATGCAGGCTGACGACTATATCACCAAGCCCTTTGATCCTCCCGATCTGGTGGAAAAGGTGGAGCAAATCCGAAGGGTCCGCCAACGAATGGCTCAGCTGGGGTGTCCCCACGCTGTCCAGACGCCCACGCTGATTGGGAAAAGCGCCGCCATAGTGCAGATCCGTACCACTGTGGAGAAGATACGCAACCGCAACACCACCGTACTTATCACGGGAGAGAGCGGCACTGGCAAGGGTGTGGTGGCCAAATACCTCCATCTGACCTCGGACCGCCGCAGTCTGCCCTTCACCCACATCGACTGCGCCTCTCTCCCCCATAATTTGATTGAGAGCGAGCTGTTCGGCTACGAAAAAGGGGCGTTTACCGGCGCAACCGCCCAGAAGAAGGGCAAATTAGAGCTTGCGGGGCAGGGCACCCTCTTTCTGGATGAGATCGGCACTCTCTCGCCCGAGCTCCAGGCCAAGCTGCTGGTGGCACTTCAGGAGCGGCGCTTTACCCGCTTGGGCGGTACCCAGGATATCCCCATTGAGGCCCGAATCGTGGCCGCCACCAATGAAAATCTAGAGCAGTCGGTGGCCGACGGCACCTTCCGGGCGGACCTCTACTACCGCCTGAGCATCGTGTGTATCGAGTGTCCGCCCCTGCGCAACCACCGGGAGGACATCCCCGAGTTGGCGCGCACCTTCATCCGCTCCCACATGGAAAAAACGGGGGTCGCCCTTGAGAGGGTGGACGACGATATCTTCGATGTGCTGATGGCCTATGACTGGCCGGGTAATGTGCGGGAGCTGGAAAACACGCTGGAGAGCGCCGTGGTTCTGTCCGACGGGCGCCACCTCCACGCCTCGGACCTGCCGAAAAAGATTACCTCCTGCGCCGGGGGACATAGCGCCTGCGCCTCCCCCCTCTCTCTGGAAAATCAGGAGATTATGGCCATTCTGGCCGCCCTGGAAAAGCACGGAGGCCACCGGGAGCATACCGCCCAGGAGTTGGGCATCTCCCGTCGGTCTCTGCAGTACAAGCTGGCGAAATACCACCTGAACAAATGACTTTATCAATAGAATTACGGCTCCGCAGACCACAAAGTGGTCCGCGGAGCCGTTTCCAATCCTGCGCTTTTCTACCGACAACCCCATACGTTTGTGCAAAATATGCCGTTTCTATTGCTCCACATGTACCAAAATTGCACAACCTTAGCGGCACGCTTTCCCGCGCGATACCGGCACCGGCTCCATTTTTCGACAAAAGCGCCCTTTCGCAGGTTTGGCATCGGATTTGCTTTTTTGTCTGACGTAAGGCAGTCCGGCGCATCGTTTCCCACAGAGGTACACACAGACCGGCACCGCAAGCCGGTCACCCCTGCAGAGGCAGGAAAGCGAGAGGGGACCGCATTCAGGCGGTCTAGGTACGGGCGGTGAGCCGCCCCACAGAAAGGAGCTTAATATTATGTCAACACTGCAGAAATCCTTTGACTGGAAAGCGTTGTTAGCCCTCGGTCTTGGATGCGTTGTCGGCTGGTCCTGGGTCATCTACAGCGGCATGTGGGGAAGTCTGGGCGGAACCATGGGCGGCGTTCTGGCCTTCGTCATTGTGGCCATTTTATGCAGCTTCGTGGGCTTGGTCTACGCAGAGCTGTCTTCCACCTACCCCAAGGCAGGCGGCGAGGTCATCTTCAGTATCGAAGCCCTCGGCCTGGGAGCCGCCCGAGTCGCCCAATGGATGTGTCTGCTGAGCTGGGTCGGCTTGCTGGCGGTGGAGGCCATCGGCATCCCTGTTATCCTCACCACCATCGGCTTTACCGTTCCCCAGGTGGTTCCGCTGTACCAGTTTGCCGGTGAAACCGTTTATCTGTCCTACATCCTCGTCTCCATCGGCATCAACGGTATATTTGCCGTCATCAATATCCTGGGCGCTTCCATCTCCGGCACTGTCCAGAAGTGGGCGGTCTATCTCTTGCTGGCCGCCGCCGTATTCTTCTGCGTCAGCGGCATCGCCCTCGGTGAGCCCGCCAACATGGAGCCGTTGTTCACCACACCCCAGGCCGTCTTCACCGTGTTGCTGATGCTGCCAGGCTTCATGTCCGGCTTTAATGCCATTCCCCAGGCCGCAGAGGAGGGCAAGGTGCCCCACAAGATGGTGGGTCGTGTGGTCATCATTACCATTTGGGCCGCCGCTATCTTCTATCTGATGATCGTCCTGGGCCTGGGCTTTGCCGCCCCGCTGGAGGTTCGCTCTGGTGCCGGTCTGGCGGTGCTCGATGCGGTCACCGTCCTTTTCAACGGTTCCATCGTGGCCCGCACTTTTGTGGCGATTGCCGCTCTTCTGGGTATGCTCACTACCTGGAATTCCGCCTATGTGGCTGGCAGCCGTCTGTTAGTGGGCCTGGGCCGGGCCAAATTTCTGCCCGGAATCTTCTCTGATATACATCCCAAATTTAATACTCCTTATAAGAGCATCTTATTCCTGTTCATCCTCAGCAGCCTTATGGTCTTCATGGGCGCGAACATGACCATTTTCGGCATTCTGGCGGACGCGCTGTCTCTGAACGTGGTGCTGGAGTGGGTACTGACCTCGGTATGCTTCTTGCGTCTACAAAAGATCCGTCCCGATTTGCCTCGCCCCTACCGGGTCAAGCATCCCAAACTGATTGGCTGGATCTCTCTCCTGTGCTGTCTGGCATTTACGTGCCTGTATCTCCCCTTTTCGCCCTCGGGTCTGATGCCCATCGAATGGGGTGTTTTGGCTGTGTATGTAATCTTCGCCCTCATCGTCGATCAAGTCTGGAATCGGAAGAACAAGAGTTCCCTGGAGGAACGCCGTCAACTCTTGGGTCTCAACGATATCGAAACAGAGTAATAACAAAGGGAGGTAAAAAAATGAACCCGCATCGTGAAGAATACAGCAAGAAGAAAATCAGTGTGGAACAGGCGCTCTCCATGGTCAAGTCCGGGGACATGATCTGGACCTCCTACAACGGCCTGGAGCCTGCCGCTTTTATGAGCAAACTCCACACCATTGCACCGCGGGTGGAGAACGTGGTTCTGCGCCATGCCGGCGTCTACCGTCCCTATCCCTTCGTGATGGATCCCGCCTGCAAGGGCCATATCATCCCCTGTACAGGCTTCTCCGATGATTATACTCGGGCCATGCACGACACCAGGAACACCTGGTTCATGCCCGCCCATCTGAGCACTGGCTTCGCCCGGGCCGGATTGGAGGAGACCGGGATTGACATCTTTGTCTGTATGGTCTCTCCCATGGATGACCAGGGCTACTTCCGCATGTCTCTGAGCGTCATCGCCGAGCAGGAGGCCGCCGAGATGGCCAAGATGATCATTCTGGAGGTCAACCCCAATCTGCCCCAGACCAACGGCGACGTGGAGATTCATATTTCCGATGTGGACTACCTCTATGAGAGCAACGAGCCCATCGTGGCTTTTGAGGAGGGTGCCCCCGGTGAGGTGGATATGAAGATCGGCAAATACGTAGCCGACCTGGTGCCCGACGGAGCCACCATCCAACTGGGTATCGGCAACATCCCCAACGCTGCCGCTCTGTACTTCATGGAGAAAAACGACCTTGGAATCCACACCGAGATGATCACCAGCAGCATGGCTAAGTTGGCTGAGGCCGGCGTTGTCAACGGCAAAAAAAAGACCCTCCACCGGGGAAAGATCATCGGGAACTTTGCCCTGGGCTCCCAGGAACTGTACGACTTTATCGACCAGAACCCCGCCGTCTGGCTCATGCGGGGCTCCTACACCAACGACCCCTATGTCATCGCGCAGAACGACAACATGATTTCCATCAACTCCGCCATCCAGGTGGACATGATGGGTCAGATCTGTTCTGAGAGCATGGGTCCCATCCAGTATACCGGCACCGGCGGCGCGGCAGACTTTGCCATTGGCGCCAACCACGCCAAGGGCGGAAAGGCCATCATCGCTATCCGCTCCACTGCTAAGAAGGGCACGATCTCTACCATCCAGCCCATACTTACCCCCGGCTCCATCGTCTCCATCAGCCGCAATGACATCGACTATATCGTCACCGAGTACGGTATTGCCAAAATGAGAGGCGTCCCCGTCTCCGGCCGTGTGGAAAACCTGATCAACATTGCCCATCCCGACTTCCGTGACATGCTGCGCGCGGGTGCAGAGCAGTATAAACTTTGGTAAAATAAGAAAGGAGAAGCACTATGGAATACCTGTCTTTGAAGAAAGAGGGCCACATCGGCATTATTACCCTGGACCGTCCCCCGGTTAACGCCCTGAACTATCAGGCCTACAGCGAGATTTTCGAGGTCTTCGAACTGGTGGCTCAGGATCCTGAAATCTGGTGTGTCATCTTCCAGGCCAAGAACAAACTCTTCTGCGCCGGAAACGACCTGAACGAATTGGACGAGACCGCTCAGAGCGGCGCCGAAGACACCCACGAGATTCCTTACGGCGATATGGTGGAAAAGGGCCTGACCTCTGTAATCAAGTGCAAGGTACCTGTTATTACCTGTGTCCACAGCACCGCTGTGGGAGCCGGCTTCTGCATCGCCACCTACTCCGATATCGTCCTAGCCGCCCCCGAGGCTAAATTCGGCATCACCGAGGTCACCGTGGGCATCATCGGCGGCGGGCCCGAAGCCAGCCACTCTCTTCCGCCCAAGGTAGTCCGCTACATGGCCCTGACCGGCAATCTGCTCACAGCCCAGCAGGCCAAGGACTACAACATGGTCATGGATATCGTCCCCCAGGATCAACTGCTGGAAACTGCCATGAAGTTGGCCAAACGCATCATCTCCCTGCCGCCCTTCACCGTCAAGTGCATGAAGGAATCCCTGAACAACATCTATCCCCCCGCTCACATTGCTGATCTGGTGGCCTTCGACGGGGACAAGACGATGCAGTCTCTAGAGTCGGAAGACTATAAGGAGGCCCTGCGCGCCTTCCTGGAGAAGCGTCCCCCAGTCTATCACGGCAGATAAGCCCGTATTCGGGACCTGCCCCAGACGTCTTCGTGTCCGGGGCGGGTTCCCTTTTATAGATGAAGCTATACTCCGCCTCAGACGGACAGGAGATGAGCACCTATGCTGTTTCACGATCCCAGCTGCCGCGCCGAAGTCACATTGAAAGAGAACCACGCTATGGGGATGTACCGCCTATGTCAGTTGGACTGGGTCGCCATCTGTACCAAAACCAACCAGGGCGCAATTTATATCGACGCCCAGCGGGACGAGACCGGGGCCGCGGGAGATATTCCCCAACGCTTTCTGGATCAGTACGGCCACGAGCTGACCTGCGACGATGGGATGCAGCTCTTTCAGATGGAGGACTGCTACTTCCGCAAGATCCCCATCCGCCGGGATGCCAGCTACAGCGTTTTCGCCTTGTATTGCCGCAAAGGAGAAGATATCAGCCCGGCAAATCTGGAGTGGCTGCAGATTTGTTCCGAGTTGAAGTACGCCTATACCCTGCTGAACAACGAGTCCATCCAGGAGCGGGACCTATCGGAAAACATCGTAGACAGCATTGAGAGCGCCATCGTGGTCTTGGACCTGACCGGAAAGGTAGTCAGCTGCAATGGAAACATCCGCCACATGTTTGGCATTGGGGTAAACACTCTATTGAGCCGGAATTTCCTGACCTGTATCAACCCCGCCTGCCGCGACGCTTTTAGCGAGTGCTTCCAGCGGATAACACAGCTTGGTCAGCGCCAGCTTCTGGGGGACATAGCCCTCTTTCCGAACACCGACCGCATCGTCAATGCCACCCTGTCGCCCCTGCGGAACAGCAAGGGCCATCTGGTCGGGGGGGTGCTGGTGGGAAACGACGTAACCAGTCTGCGTTCCATGGAGCACGAGTTGCAGCAGAGCAAGCAGTTCAGCCTTCTAGGTCAAATTTCCGCCGGACTGGCTCATGATGTAAAAAATCCCCTGATGAACATTAACGGCTGCGCCGGCGCTCTGTTGCGCAATGGCGGCCTGTCGCCGGAGCATCAGGAGTTGCTCAACATTATTCTCCATGAGAGCGGCCGCATCAACAACGTCATCGAGCAGATGCTCTCCTTCGGCAATATCAGTGTCTCCCGCAAGCCGTCGGCTATGAATCTGAACGATGTGCTCGACAACTGCGTGCGCATCATCAATCGGCAGAAAAACGGCAAGCAGATCGATATGGACGTGGCTTTGGACCCGTCCATCCCCACACTGATTGCAGACAACGGCGGTCTGCAGCAAGCGTTTCTCAATGTGCTGATCAACTCCGTGGAGGCCATTCAAACCAGCGGAACGATTCGGGTCTGCAGCCGCCGACTGCCCCGCACAGCCCAGGTCTCCATTCAGGACACTGGCTGCGGCATCCCGCCGGAGAAGATTGATCATCTGTTTAAGCCTTATTATTCCACGAAAGCGAGGAATGGCGGCTCCGGCCTGGGTCTTTTTGTGGCCAAGCGAGTATTCGACCAGAGTAAAGCTATCGTATCTATAACATCCGAGCAGAACATCGGCACAACGGTAACGGTAACGTTCCCGCTGCCGGAGCCTCTGCCAGCGGAAGGAGAAGAATGCCATGGAATATAAGAAAACAGCCTTTCACTGTGAGGCGGGAGTGGCCACCATCACAATGGACTGTCCAGAAAACCTCAACGCCATCGATGTGGATATGGCCAAAGAACTGCTGGAGCGTCTTTACCAGTGCGACCGGAGTTCAGAGGTCAAGGTCGTCGTGCTCAAGGGCGGTGTCAGAGCCTTCTCTGCCGGCGGGGACATCCGCTATCTTTACGACAATATCCAGCGGGGAGTTGTTGAATCCTCCGAGCTGGTCGTTTTGGTAGGCAAACTGGCCCTGGCCATGAAGCAGCTGAACAAGCTGGTTATCTGCGCGGTCAGTGGCTCCGCCGCCGGAGCCGGGGCCAACCTGGCCCTGTCCGGAGACTTTGTGGTCTGTTCGGAAAACGCCCGGTTTATCCAGGCGTTTGTGGGCATCGCTCTGGTACCGGACACCGGCGGTCCCTATCTGCTCAGCCGAAGCATCGGCGCTCAGCGGGCCCTTGAGATGTGCATTACCGGTCGTCCTGTCCCCGCGGAGGAGGCCCTCCGGCTGGGGCTGGTCCACGAGATCTGTCCCAGAGAGGAACTGGAGGAGCGCACCATGGCCTTGGCCCGCAAGTTGGCCGCCGGGCCGCTCTTCGCCTATACCAACATCAAAAAGCAGGTCTATGGCGCCGCGTTCCACGACTACGACCGTTACCTCCATCAGGTGGAGGAGACGACAATGAACTCCTGCGCGGACACCCACGACTACAGGGAGGGCGTACGGGCTTTTGTGGAAAAGCGTTCTCCCCAGTTCAACGGGACCTAGTGGCGATGCCCTGTCCCGGATGCCTTTTATGAGGAGGAATCTGCTTCATGTTTGATGAACTGATCTCCGCCGTCACCGATACGGCGGCTTTTTCAGAGAGTTTACACAGCTATCTCTCTCATTTTTCCTTCAACTCCGCCATCATCCTGATCATGATGATCTTTATGGTCGTGGGCGCGGTGGACAAGATCCGCGGCAATCGGAAGGGCTATGGCGCCGCTTTTGACGAGGGCTTCCATGCCATGGGCCCCCTGGCCGTTGCCATGGTGGGCGTCATCGCCGCCGCTCCGGTGCTGTGTATGATCCTCCAGCCCATCATTACCCCCATCTACGCTCTCTTCGGCGCCTCGCCCGCCGTCTTTGCCACCACGCTGCTGGCCAGCGACATGGGCGGCTACTCTCTGGCCATGTCGCTGGCTGGCTCCGACCAGGCCATCGGCAATTTTGCCGGACTGATTGTAGGAACCACCATGGGGTGCATCATCCTCTTTGATATTCCTGTAGCCCTGTCCATTGTTCCGAAGAAGGACCGCTCCATCCTGGCCTGTGGTATACTGTGCGGCTTGGTCACGGTTCCTCTGGGCTGTCTGACCGGCGGGCTGGCTATGGGCCTGACGCCCTATTCGCTGAACCTGCTGGCCCTCATTCAAAACATTATCCCCGTCACGATCATCGCGGTTCTGATCGCCATCGGGCTATGGTTCAAACCGGAAGCCATGATGAACGGCTTCGACAAATTCGGCGCAGTGGTCACTGCCGTCATCACCGTCTGCACCGTTGTCGCTGTGTTCCAGTACCAGACCGGCATCCGCTTCCCCCTGGCGGAAATCATGGTAGCTGAGGATGCCAATGGAATGTCTCCCCTGAAAGAGAGCCTCATCACCGTGGGCAACATCGCTCTAGTGCTCATTGGGGCCTTCCCGATGGTGGAGTGGATCAAGCGTACCTTTCGCAAGCCGCTGATGTCCTTCGGCAAGCTGCTGGGCGTGGATGAGACTGCCTCCGCTGGGTTCGTGGCCAATCTAGCCAACAATATCCCGGTATTCAACATGGTCAAGGACATGACCCCCAAGGGCAAGCTACTGAACATCTCCTTCGCCGTGTGCGCCGCCTTTGTCTTCGGTGACCACCTGGGCTTTACTGCCGGCGTCAATCAGGATATGATCCTGCCGGTAATCGTGGCCAAGCTCACCTGCGGCATCTGTGCACTGATCCTGGCAAACCTGCTCTCCGACAAGCTGCTGGGCAAGGCGGCCAAACTCTGACCCGGAGGGATGGTCGCCCCTGACGGCCGCAGCCTTTGCACCCGTACGCCCTAGTACTGCGCGCGGAAGAGAGGAGGACTGGATGGCGCGAGAAGAGTGGATTCCCCTAATAAAACTGGCAATCGCGATCTACGTGAGCGCTGCGGTATCTGAGCTATGTGGCTTTCCCTCTCCGCTGACCGCGGTGTTCAGTGCGGTGTTTCTCATGGCATATGGCAATACGATATACGGTGCTCTGGCCTACGGCCTGCTGCGAATCAAGGCACAGCTGCTCGGCATTGTCATCGGAGCCCCGGTGTTTTTCTTCCTAGCCCGCTTTGATGGCATCCCCAAGGCACAGCGACTGGCCCTCGGCCTATCGGTCAGCGCGTTTCTTATCCTGCTGGTCGGGCGAATCAGGAAACTGGATATACCGGACATGACGCTGTACTCTCCCGTGCTTATGATACAGTTCATGACCGGCGGCGATTCTTTCTATCCGGTAAAACGGCTTCTCTACTGCCTAGTAGGGATTGCAGTAGGGGTCGCTGTGAATATTATCGTGTACCCGCCAAGACATCGCGCAGCCCTGACCAGGTCTGTGCAGGAGATGGACCGCGCTCTTACGGCATTATTTGTGGAGCTGCTGGAGCACAAGCCGGTATCGGGCGTCGATTCTCAGAAGCTGGAGCATCTGCGCAGGCTGGCGGAACAGGTGCGGCATTACGCGGGTCTTATGTCAAAAGATTATTTTCTGGAACGGGACAAGGACAGGTGTCAGCGCTTTGCCCGATTCTGCCGGGGAAAAGCCGACTCCTGTAGTGCGCTGCTGGAGCTGCTGGCCAATCTGCCCAACGCAGAGGGACAGAAGGACCAAGGAGGATACGCCTGCTTTTTGAGGGCACTATTCCAGTCCCACCTGCAGCTGCTCTCCGGAGACCGTGAGGTCTGCCTTGCGGCTCTTGGGGAACTCCCGATTAACATTCCCTTCCACGAGCTTACCCTCTGGCACGGGCTATGTACCTACAGGTCGGTACTGAAGACCCATCTCATGCGTTCTGATGAATACAATGCCTGCACCGGCGGGGAAGGGGCCGTGGGCCGGAACTTCTTTGAAACAAACGGCAAAAACAGAACCAAATTACAGCAGGAGGAAACAAAATGAATATCTTAGTATGTGTCAAACAGGTGCCGGACACGACGGAGATTCGAATCGACCCTGTGAAGAACACGTTGATTCGGGACGGGGTACCGAGCATTGTGAACCCGTTCGATGGCTATGCACTGGAGGCAGCAGCCCGGATCAAGGACAAGGCCCCAGAGACTAAGATCGTGGTGGTCACCATGGGTCCGCCTCAGGCTGCGGCGGCGCTGAAGGAGTGCCTTGCCATCGCAGCGGACAAAGCATACTTAGTGAGCGCACGGAGCTTCGGCGGGTCAGACACTCTGGCCACCAGCTACATCCTGTCCAACGCTGTGAAGAAGATAGAGACGCTGGAGGGTAAGTTCGATGCCATCTTCTGCGGCAAGCAGGCGATCGACGGAGACACGGCCCAGGTGGGGCCGGAACTTGCCGAGCACCTGGGCTATCCCCAGGTGACTTACGGCCTGGAGGTTGAGGCGGAGGAAAGCATGCTTATAGTGAAGAAGGAGACTGAGGAGGGAGCAGAACTCATAGGTGTGCGTACCCCCTGCGTGGTCACCTTCACCAAGCCCGCTTGGGACCCCCGCTACCCCACCATCAAGCGGAAAATGGCGGCCAACCGGGTAGAGATCCCGGTGCTGGACGATGCCATGTTTCCGGGGATCGATGCCGCCCGCATCGGCCTGAAGGGCTCTCCCACCCACGTAAAAAAGACTTTTGTGCCCCAAAAGAAGAGCGGCGGCACGAAGATTCAGGAAGCAACGAACGAGGACTCCGCAAAGAAGCTGTTTCAGGCTCTGCGCGAGGCCAGTATCATCTAAGGGAGGGAAGCGCAATGGAAGCCAAAACGAAAGAGCTTTGGGTATTTATAGAGACCAATGGGGATGGCACTGCCAAAAACGTGGGTCTGGAACTGCTCACCCCCGGAAAGGCCATGGCGGCCAAACAGGGCGGAGCTCTGACCGCTGTGGTCATCGGTCATCACACGGACGCGGCTATAACCGCTGCCGCGCAGCACGGAGCAGACAAGGTAATCGTAGTGGACGGCCCGGAATATGAACACTACACCACCGACGCCTACGCCATCGCTTTGTGCACCTTGGTGGAGCAGTACGGCCCCACAAGCATGCTCATTGGCGCCACCAACAACGGTCGGGATCTGGGCCCCCGGGTGGCCTGCCGCCTGAAGACCGGCCTCACCGCAGACTGCACCGCCCTGGACATTGACGAGGAGTCTGGTAACGTGGCCTGGACCCGCCCCGCCTTTGGCGGCAACCTGATGGCCACCATCCTCTGCCCGGACCACCGGCCCCAGATTGGCACCGTGCGTCCCGGCGTGTTTAAAAAGTCCGCCCCCGTGGCCCTCAGGGCTGAGATTATCCGCGAAAAACTCCACGTCCCCGCCGAGCAGATCCGTACGCAACTTCTGAAGGTCATTCAGGAGGTAGCCGGAGCGCTGGTAGACCTGGAAAGCGCGGAGATCATCGTCTCTGGCGGCCGCGGCGTGGGCGGGCCCGAGGGTTTTGAGCCTATCCAAGCCTTGGCCAAAGTCCTAGGCGCCACTGTGGGTGCCTCCCGCGCCGCCGTAGACTCCGGCTGGATCCCCCACAGCCATCAGGTGGGTCAGACCGGAAAGACCGTGGGTCCCAAACTCTACATCGCTTGCGGTATCTCCGGTGCCATCCAGCATTTGGCCGGTATGTCCAGCTCCGACGTCATCGTCGCCATCAACAAAGATCCCGATGCCCCCATCTTTGACATTGCAGACTACGGTGTTGTTGGCGATCTTTTTCAAATCCTTCCTGCCCTTACCAATGAGATCAAGAAGGCCCGCGGCCAGGGATGCGATAATTAATCGAGGGCTTCCGCTCCAAATTCCGGTCAGCGGCATTCACCTGCATATACCTTTTGAACATGCAAAAAACGGCCCGCAAAACGCGTGTCTTTCTTTTGGAGTTTCGCGCCCTTTTGTCGCTCCGTCCTTCGGTGATCAAACTGCTCGGCGGAAATAAATTCCGCCTCCGCCAAGGGTTTCGCCTTTGGGTGAAAACACTTGCGCCGCGCAAAAGCGCCGCCCACCGTGTAGGGCCCGTATGTTCCAAACAGCTTTTTTGCCGCATTGAGGCAAAGCAAAGTCCTGTCGCTGCAATAGCGGCAGGACTTTTTCTTATAGAAAAAACCACTGGCGGGAAGCGTCGCACAACCTTTTCCAGCACCGCCGGGTATGGCGTATGCGGGAACGACACATGCGCGCTATTTGGACCCGGTCAAATTACGGAGGTGGAGATAGACCGTATTTTTGGAGATACTCAACAATTCCGCCGTACGCACCACGCTGTCCTTCAGGCTGAAGATCCCCTTTTCGTAGAGTTCGGAGACGATAGCCCTGTTTTTCAGATTGGCGGGAATTTTTTCGTTTGCACAGACCTGCTCCTTGACCTGGCGCACCGTGGCGTCAATGACATCGCCGATGTTGTCCGAGAATATCTCAGGGATGCTTTCTGGCGGCTGGTGCTGGCGGGGCGTAAGCGAACTGATCACATCGGCCAGGGGGGTGTTCAGATAAAAATTCATACACATCAGGCCGATAACTCGTCCGCGCTCGCCGTGGATGGCGATCGTGGTGGACTTGAGGGGTTCGTCCCGTTTGTTCTTTGTAAAATAGGAAATATAGGGAGGGTCTCCACCCGTCTCCTTAATGCGGGCCAGCATCTCCAGCGCCAGATCGGTGATGGGGGCCCCCTCCCTGCGGCCGGTGTGATAGCCATTTAAAATCTTAATGACTGAACGGTCCAGATTTTCCAGACTGTGCAGCACAATCTCGTAGCCGCTGCCCAGATAGTCACTCAGGCCTTCCGCCATGGTCTTATAGGACTCCAGGATCATCCGATCCGCAGGTGTGAGTGAAACGGCAATCTGCTCCATAAACATCCTCCCAATTTTGCAAGTAAATAAAAAAGTGGAGTCAAAAGGTGACAAACAGAAAACTTTATAGTCTAGAAGTCAACAAAGCGTTCCCAAAACTAAAATAAATTTTACCACCATTCCAATTTGGATGCAAGCAATTGTGAAATATTTTCCAATAAAACGACAATAATGCAAAAAACCAGAAAAATCGGCCGCCAAAATAATTAATTTTTTTTATTGAAAAAGATTGACAATGAAAAAAAGTTCATTTATAATCAGCAATGTAGGAAGCAGGACGCAACGGGCAAAGGTGCATCAGGTACCCGGCTCAGTGCGTCCATTTTCATTATCCGGCAAATCCAAAAACGCAGCACTGCAAGAGCAAAGAACCAAAACTGCAAAAACAGCTTATGCCCCTCACCAAACAAAGGAGAGAACAAAAATGGAAAAAGCGATCATCAGCAGCAGCAAAGCCCCGGCGGCGATCGGTCCTTATTCTCAGGCGGTAATTGGGAACGGCACGCTGTATGTGTCCGGTCAGCTGCCCATCGACCCAGCCACCGGCGTGATGCCCGAGGATCTCAAGGCCCAGGTGGCTCAGTCCATGAAGAATATCATAGCCTTGGTGAAGGCCGCCGGCGGTGATGAGACAAATATCGTCAAATGCGGCCTGTTTATCCAGGATATGAACTCCTTCGGCTTGATCAACGAGGCCTATCAGAGCTTCTTCGGCGAGGGGGCGCCCGCCCGCTTTGTGGTGGAGGTGTCCGCCCTGCCCAAGGGCGCGAAGGTAGAGATCGACGCCATAGCCGCACTGTAAGCGGGTGTGCGGATATGGCCGGTAAGGATAAGATCGCACGAAAGTTCCGTGGGGTAGAGGGAGGCCTGTTCACCAAGGTGACAAAGGCCGATGTGGGAGACAGCTTTGCTTCCATGGCCGGGCAGGTGGTACTCATGGGATGGGCGGACCCCTTCTATCCAGATCCCTCAGTGCCCGAAACGGTGAAGGAAGCTCTCATTGAGGCGGCACAGTGCGGCATTGCTTCCCACTATACCATGCCCATCGGCTCTGTGGAGCTGCGGGAAGAGATCGCCAAAAAGTGCAAGGCCTACAACCATCTGGATGTGGATCCCCGGCGCAACATCATTATCACTCCGGGTTCGGATTCAGGGCTGTTCTATGCCATGACGGTCTTCCTCGACCCCGGCGATGAGGTGCTGGTACCCGACCCAAGCTATCCCAGCAACTTTCTCAACCCCACGCTGATGGGCGGCGTTACGGTCCCGGTCCCCCTGGATGCGGCCAACGGCTACCAGTTTGACATGGATGCCTTCGAACGTTGTGTGACCGATAAGACCAAGATGGTGCTCATTACCCACCCAAACAACCCCACTACCACCGTATTTCGAAGGGAAAGCCTGGAGGCCCTGGCTGAGTTTGTCATCCGCCACGATCTCATCTTAGTGGTGGATCAGGCCTTTGAGGATATGATCTTCGACGATGTGGAGTTTGTCTCCCCCGCCAGCCTGCCCGGAATGTGGGAGCGGACCGTTACGGTATGCTCCATCTCCAAGGGCATGGGCCTGTCCGGGCTGCGGGTGGGTTACATCGTGGCCTGTGATACGTTTATGGACGTATACTACGGCGGCGCCGTCAACGTACTGGGGGCCACCAACACCGCCTCCCAGCTGGCGGCCATCGCAGCCTTCCGGGACACCAGCTTCATGGCCGGCTATAAGGCCCACTACGATCGCCGCCGCCGGGACGCCTGCCGCATTCTGGGTTCGGTGCCCGGAGTCAAGATGGATATGCCCCAGTCCGGCTTCTTCTGCTGGATCGATGTATCCGAGCTGGGGGACTCCACCGAGATTATGGACTACCTCATCCGCCAAGCCGGAGTGGCCGTCAACGACGGCAAAAATTACGGTTCCCAGGGCAATGGCTGCCTGCGCATCATCAACGGCTGCCTGGGCAGCGACGACGAGTCGGAGCAGGTGCTCCAGCGCATTGCGCAGGCGCTGCGCGCCTACCAAGAGCAGGATTAGAATCTTTCTTAATAAAACGAATAACGAAAAGGAGAATGCAACATGAAAGCTACCACTCAGGCGGAAGGCCGTCCGTACTACCTCAATTGGGAACTGCAGAAGGCTGCTGAAAAGCTGCTGCGGGAGATCATGATGGTCAAGCCCGGCGAAACCGTTCTCATTACCTGCGACACCACCAACGACGAGCGCGTGATCAACGCCACCGCCGGTGCCGCCCTGACTATGGGCGCCTACCCCATCGTGATGCAGTACCCCGCCTCTCTGGAGCAAGCCATCATGATCGAACCCACTAAGCCTGTGCTGGAGGCCATCAAGGCCGCTGATGTGTGGATCGAGTATGATTACCAGCTGTTCTATACCCGCGGCTGGAAGCAGGCCATGGACTGCGGTACCCGTCAGATCACCGCCGCCTCGATGGACATCAATATGATGCTCAACGTCATCGGCCGTTTCGACCACAAGAAGATCGTGGAACTGGGCGAACGCCTGGTCGTGCTGCACAACGAGGCCAAGCAGATGCGCATCACCAGCCCCGGCGGAACCGATCTGACCTTTGCCTGCGAGGGCCGTCTGTGCAACCAGTCCGGCACCTATGCCGCTCCCGGCACCTCCGTCATGCTCTCCGGCCAGACCTCCATGTGCCCCATCGAGGAGACCATCAACGGCACCATCGTCTTCGACGGCGGTCTGTTCCCGCCCCAGGAGATCGGCCGCCAGGTCAACCCGGTCAAGCTGACCATTGAAAAGGGCGTCTGTACCAAAATTGAGGGGCCCGGCCGTGAGGCGCACCTGTTCCAGAAGTGGATGGCCAGCTGGAACGATCCCAAGATGTATTGGGTGGCGCATATCTCCTGCGGCTTCAACCCCGGTATCCCCGAGCCCACCGGCCGCATCGAGGAGGACGAGCGCATCTTCGGCTGTGTGGAGATCGGCCTGGGCACCCAGGGCGAGGGCCTGGGCGGCAAGAGCTGGGTGGCTGCCAACCACACCGACGGCATCATTCTCAACCCCTCCATCTACTGCGACGGCAAGGCCATTGAGGAGAACGGCTTCTATGTCGACCCCGAGTGCGTTCGCATCTGCGGCGAGCTGGGCGTGGCCGGTTACTAAGTCATGGACGGGGTGTTAAAGGCGCTGACCGCGCAGGTCGATGCCCACATTGACGCACTGTTTGCAAGCCTGAACGAGCAGATCGCCATCCCCAGCGTAGAGGGAACGCCCGCCCCGGGCGCCCCCTTCGGCAGCGCGGTGGCTCAGGCTCTGGAGCATATTTTGGGCCTGGGCGCACAGATGGGGTTTTGTGTAAAAAACCACGACGGGTACGTAGGCACCATCGAGTGGGGCGAAGGCGAGGTGCTCGGTATCCTCTCCCATGTAGATGTGGTGCCCCCCGGCGACCTGTCCGCGTGGAACAGCGACCCCTTCACCCTCACGGAGAAAGATGGATTTCTTCAGGGACGGGGCGTAGCCGACGATAAGGGGCCTCTGCTCTCCTGCCTGTATGGAATGTATGCGTTAAAACAGATGGGCTTTGTACCCAAAAAGCAGGTCCGCGTGATCATCGGCACCAACGAGGAGACCGGCTGGGGCTGCATGGACTACTATAAAAAGCACCTGGATCCTCCCGCCTACAGCTTCTCTCCCGACGGCATGTACACCGTAGTCAACCGGGAGAAGGGCATTTTGGGCGCAGACTTTGCCAAGGAGATCGAGGGGGCGGGCGCCTGCATCCAGGCCGGCGAGGCCGGGAACCTGGTGCCCGCCGGGGCCGCGGCATGGCTGCCCTGTACGGCAGCCCAAGCACAGGCGGCTGTGACCGCCTATTCCGCCCCCGAGGGCATGCGCTTTACCGTGAGCGAGGAGCGGGAAGGCACGTGCATCCGCTGCAAGGGCAGAAACGCCCCTTCTCACAGTCCCGCCCGGGGCGTGTCCGCCATCCAGGGCCTGCTGCATGTGATCGCCGGGTGCGAGGGCGCGCCCGGGGCGCTGCGGGACGCGGCCGGGGAACTGCTGGGCCTGATGGGGGAACAGCCTGACGGCGCAGCCATGGGGATCCGCTGTGCGGACGACGTGTCCGGCGAGTTGACCACCAACCTGGGCATGCTCAGTCTGAACGACGGCATGCTGACCGCCAAGCTGGACGTGCGTGCCCCGGTCACCGTCTCCCTGGATGACGTCGCAGCCAAGGTGAAGGACGCTTTTGCAGGCCAGGGCTACCACTGCGCAGGCGAGCATCTCAAGCACCCTTTGTACGTCCCGGCAGACAGCAGCTTCATCCAGACCCTCTGCCGCGTCTATGAGACGGTGGCGGGGGAGGAGGCGGTACTCTCCGCCATCGGCGGCGGCACCTATGCCAGGGCCTTCCCCAACTGTGTTTGCTTTGGTTCGGTCTATCCAAAGGAGGAACTGACCGTGCATTCCCCCAACGAGCGGACGCTGAGAGCGAATATTATCAAAAACACGATAATGTACGGCTACGCGATTCATGAACTGACCGACTAAAGGAGGAACAGAACAATGAAAACCATGAAACGAATCTTGTGCGGCGTTTTGTCGGCCGCCCTGCTGGCTGCCCTGGCCGCCTGCGGCACTACAGACGGCGGAGGCGCCGCAAACACCGCGGCCCCCGGCAATACCGGCGCCCCCAGCACCAGCGCGCCTGCGGGCGCCACGGTTTTGCGCGGCACCTGCACCACCACCCCTGAGACCGTCGACCCTGCCCGGGGCACCGGCGAAAACGACCTGATGCTCTATGTCAATCTGTACGAGTGCCTGGTGGCCCCCAACGCAGAGGACGGCAGCCCGGAGCCCCAACTGGCGGAGCGCTGGGAGGCCAGCGAAGACGGTCTGAGCTACACCTTCCAGCTGCGCCAGGATGTGACCTTCGCCGACGGGACCCCTCTGACCTCCAAGGACGTCAAGTACAGCTTTGACCGCATGATGACCATGGGCGAGGGTTTCGCCTATGTGCTCAAAGATGTGCTGGCTGAGACGGTGGCGGTGGACGAGCACACCGTGGAATTCAAGCTTTCCAAGACCTTTGGCCCCTTCGTCTCCGCTCTGACCGCTTTCCGTATCGTCAACAGCGCCCTGGTGGAGGCCAACACCGCCGCCGAAGGGATGTACGGTGACAACGGCGACTACGGCACCGGCTATCTGCTGACCCACTCCGCCGGCTCCGGCCCCTACGTCATCAGCAGCTTTACGGTCCATGACACCATGGTGCTGACCAAGAACGCGAACTACTGGAACGGTGCCGTGCCTGCTGCCGCGCCCGACACGGTGGAAATCCAGGAGTTGACCGAGGCATCCACCACCAAGATGCTCATGAGCAACGGTGATCTGGACTTTGTCCATGGCCACCAGGACTCCACTACCATCGCTGCTCTGACCGCCAACGACGGAATCGAGGTAGCTGAGCTCCAGGAGGCCGGCCTGAACTACTTCATGATGAACACGCAAAAAGCCCCCACCGATGACGTGCACATCCGCCGCGCCATCTCTTACGCCTGTGATTATGAGCAGATGAAGCAGATTTTGGGCGGCGCTCCCGATGCCAACGGCCCCGTACCCACAAACCTGTTCGGATATGTGGATGACTTTGAAGGCTACTCCTATGATCTGGACAAGGCCAAGGAGGAGATCGCCGCGTCCAAATACGCCAGTGACCTGGCGAATTACCCCATCCAGCTGGACTACATTGAAGGCAACGGCGACACCGGCAAACTGGTGTACTTGATGGCCTCCTCGCTGGAGAGCCTGGGCTTCAAGGTGGTCATCAACGAGACTCCTTGGGTACAGTTCTGCAACAATGAGGCCGAGATCGCCACCAGCCCCAACGTGACCAACGCCTTTGCCACCGCCGGCTATCCGGAAGCCGGCTCCATCCTGGAGTTGAAGTATGCCTCCTGGACGGTGGGCAACTGGAACCAGAACGAGTGGATGCAGGATGAAAAGTTTGACTCCATGCTCAACGAGGCCCTGGGGACCGTGGATGACGACGCGCGGATCGCGCTGTACGGCCAGATGCAAAAGTACCTGGTGGAGGAGGTCGTGCCCTCCGTCTACACATGCGCCTCTGTCATCAAGCCCATCTACAACGCCAACAACTTTGAGTGGCCGGCCAAGCACGCCACCACGGAATACAACTTCTACTACGCGGACTATATCATGAAGTAAATCATTCCAAGAAGAACATGCGTCAGGGCCAGAGGCGGGTGCTTCTGGCCCTGACGAGTAAGGAGCCACTATGCGAAAGACTGTCGTCGCCATTTTGAAAAAGCTGCTGCATACAGTTATCTTGCTTTTGGTGCTCTCCTTTGTGGTGTTCTCCTTCATCCGTCTGATTCCCGGCGACCCGGTCAAAATCTCTATGGGTCCCATGACGCCGGAGGAGACCATCGCGCAGAAGCGCAGCGAACTGTATTTTGACCGCGCCCTGCCGATACAGTGGGCCCACTGGCTCAAGGGGGTAATCACCGAGGGGGACTTCGGCGAGTCTCTTTTCACCCACCGCAATGTCGCCGAGGACATCAAGCAATACCTGCCCAAGAGTCTGGAGCTGGTATTCTACTGTGCGATCCTCATTCTCATTGTGGGCGTGGCGGTAGGCACGATATCCGCCATATTCAAAAACTCGTGGTTGGATAACCTGATCCGGTTTATCTCTTACTTGGGTGTGTGTACCCCGGCATACGCCATCGGCGTACTGCTGCTGCTGGTATTCAGCTATACGCTCGGCATCTTCCCCATCGGCGGTATGCCCACGATTCCGGACAACTATGTGAGAACCGGCATGATGGGCCTGGACTGCCTGCTGGTAGGAGACTTCGCCCTCTACGGCCAAGTGCTCAAGTGCATGGTACTGCCCTGCCTGAGTCTCTCTTTGGGCAGCATCGCCTATATGGCTCGTATCCATCGCGGAGCCATGGTGGAAAACATTAATGCTGATTACATTGCCTTCGCGCAGGTGGCCGGCGTCAGCCGGGGCAAGTTGGTAATGAAGCATTTGATGAAGCCTTCCTTTATCCCCACGCTGACGATTTACGGCCTGCAGGTGGCCTCTTTGATCGGCAACGCATTCATCATTGAGGTGATCTTCCGCTATCCGGGATTTTCGCAGTATAGCCTAAACGTGATCCAGAACAAGGACCCTTACGGCATCGTGGCAGTTACCTTCGTGTTTGGTATCATCTTCGCTGTCGTAAACGCCCTGGTGGATATCGGCGTGGCTTTCCTGGACCCGAGAATCCGCATCAATACATCGGAGTGATTGCGTATGATGACAAAAGAATTGAAAGCCAACGCAGCCGTCGAGCAGGGTCAAAATCCCAGAATTGAATCGCTGAAGAAGAGTTGGTATAAATTTTCGCGTAACCCTCTGTCCATGCTGGGCCTGGTGGTGGTGCTGGCGGTCGTCTTCGTGGCGGTCTTCGCGCCCTACATTGTCCCCTATCCGGAGGACGCCGGCCTGACCACCAAGATCGCCGAGTCCTTCCAGGGGCCCAGCGCCATTCACCTGGCAGGCACCGACGAGTACGGGAGAGATGTGTTCAGCCGCATGCTCATTGGCACCCGCTCCTCCCTGGTCATCGGGCTGCTGGTGTTGGCCATCTCGGTACCGCTGGGCGTCATTCTGGGCCTGGTCGCCGGCTACTACAAGGGCAAACTGATCTCGCGGCTGATCATGTGGGTGACCGAACTGTTTATGGCCATTCCTCCCCTGATCCTGGCTATGGTGGTTTGCACCATGTTCACCAACGGCTACCTCTTTGCAGCCATCGGCATTGCCGTCGCCTGGTGGCCCTGGTATACTCGTATGACCTACAACATGGTCACCTCCCTCTCCAATGAGCTGTATATCGTCTATACGGAGCTGTCCGGCGTTAAAGTCCTGAAAATTCTCCTGAGTGAGATGCTCCCCAACATCACCTCGTCCATTGTCACCAAGATGAGTCTGGATATGGGCAGCATCATTCTGACCGCCTCCAGCATGAGCTTTGTCGGGCTGGGCGTGCAGCCGCCGGAGCCCTCCTTGGGCGCCATGGTGTCCGACGGCATCCAGTATCTGCCCGAATTCTGGTGGCTGACCGTTATGCCTGCCATCGTGGTCGTACTGATCGTGCTGGGCTTCAACCTGCTGGGCGACGGTTTGAACGATGTTCTGTCCGTGGAGGAGAAGTGACATGGAGAAGAAGAATCTTGCATTGAATATCGAAAACCTCTCCGTGAAGTATAAAATTTACGAAGGGATCCTGGAGGTGATCCCAGGCCTGAGCATGCATGTGGAGCAGGCCGAGCGGGTGGGCCTCATCGGCGAGACCGGCTGCGGCAAGACCACGGTACTCAAATCCGCCGCCGCCGTGCTTCAAAGCCCTCCGGCCATTGTCCACAAAGACGCCATCGAGGTATGCGGCGTCTCGGTGGACGGAAAAAAGGGGCTGCGCAGCGTACGCCGCAACGTGTCCATGATTTTTCAGGACCCCTCCAGCTCCCTCAATCCCACGTTAAAGATCTCTACCCAGATGACGGACATCCTCAAAAGCCAGTTCCCCGGCAAGCGCAAAGCAGAGTATGGCCAGATGATGCTGGACGCCCTGGACTCGGTGTCCATGCCGGCCCCCGAACGGGTGCTGGGCAGCTATCCGGTGCAGCTCTCCGGCGGTATGCGCCAGCGTGTGTGCATCGCCATGGCGCTGATGAAGGATACCAACCTGATGCTGGCCGACGAGCCCACCACCGCTCTGGATGTGACCATCGAGGAACAGATCCTCGACCTGCTGGACAAACTGGTCCGGGAGAAGAAGAAGTCCCTCATCCTGGTCAGCCACGCCCTGGGCGCCATTCGGAAGATCACCGACCGGGTGTACGTCATGTACGCAGGCAATGTGGTCGAGGTGGGCAAGACCAAAGAAGTCTTCGAACACCCCCACCACCCGTATACCATCGGCCTGATGGCCGCCACGCCCAAACTCACCGGCAGCGGCATTGCCGACGGTATCGCCGGCGATATTCCAAGCTATATCAATCCCCCCAAGGGCTGCCGTTTTGCCTCACGCTGTCCCCGATGCACTCAGGAGTGCCTGGAAGCGCCCCCTATTCTGGCGGACATGGAGGACGGGCGTCAGGTAGCCTGTCATCATGCGGGAGAGGAGGCGGCGGTATGAGCGAAAACGTCATTCAGATCAAGAATCTGACCAAGCAATTTAAGACCAAGTTCGGTACCCTCACCGCCGTGGATGACGTCAGCTTTGACATCCGCCGGGGCGAGAATTTCGGTCTGGTGGGCGAGTCGGGCTCCGGCAAGTCTACCATCGGCTCCATGATCGTGGGCACCTACGGCCCCACCTCCGGCTCCATCACCTTCCGGGACGAGATTGATATCAGCCGCTCCAGCCAGTCCCGGGAACCCTCGCTCAAGCAGCAGATCCAGTTGGTGTTTCAGGATCCCGGCGGTTCTCTTAATCCCCGCAAAACCATCCGTCAGATCCTCTCCGTACCGGTACAGCTGTATGCGGACAAGCGTCTGACCACCGCGGAGGTTGAGGCACGCATCAAGGGCATACTGGAGCAGGTGGGTCTTCCGGTCCACTACCTGGACAAGTATCCCCGGGCCATCGGCGGCGGCGAAAAGCAGCTGGTGTGCGTGGCCCGCGCCCTGGCGGCCAACCCCCAGTTCATCGTGCTGGACGAGCCCACCTCCGCTCTGGACGTATCCATTCAGGCCAAGATCACCAATAAGCTCATTGAGCTGCAGAAAAAGAACGATCTGTCCTATCTGTTCATTACCCACAACCTGTGTCTCGTGCGCAACATGTGCGACCGGTTGGCGGTAATGTATCTGGGCAGCATCTGCGAGTATGCCGACACGGCGGAGTTTTTCGAAAATCCCCGCCACCCTTACACCCAGATGTTGCTGGCCTCCATCCCGGTGCTCAGCGACGAGGAGGAGCGCCTTAAGCCCCAGAAGATCAAGTCGATCGGCGAGATCCCAAGCCCTCTGAACAAGCCCAAGGGCTGTCCCTTCCACCCCCGGTGTCCCTTTAAGAAGGATATCTGTTCCCAGGATACCCCGCAGATGCGTGAAGTCTCCCCCGGCCACTTTGCCTGCTGTCACTGCATCTGAGAAATGGCGGGATCGGGCGTGCTGTGGGCGGGATGCCGGGCCCGAAAAGACTGATCACGCGGAAGAAGCAAGGGAACCCAAGCGGCGTCTTCCCTGGCGCCCAGGTGCAGGCGCACCAGGGGGTCTTGTTTTCGCACAGCCCCCCGGAAGTATGGGGCCGAACTTTATTTCCGCCGCTCTTGGGCGGCAAAAATAAAGCCGAGTGCGTTTCCCATACGAAAACGTTCTTCTTTTTTGCACGTGTGTTCGGTCTTTTGACGGACAAAGGAAGGAGCATTGCTGAGGCAATGCTCCTTCCTTTGTTTCAGGCCGGGCGGGCGTTTGGTCCATGGGTATGGGCCCGGCGGCGGAATCCGGAGTACCGGCAGGCCCGGCCCATGCCTGCCGACAAGGCTCCTCCGGAGCTCATCCGCCCCGGCGCCGATGGTAGGCCAAAAGCTCCGGCATGCTCTCGCGGGCCGCGGCCAGCAGCGCCCGCAGCACCTCCAACAGCATCCGGCGGGTCTCGTCGTCCACGCTGCGCAGTTTGGAGAGAATGGCCGCAGCGTTTTTCAGCCATCCCTCGGACAATTCCTCCGTGGTATCCGCTCCGGCGGAGCCCAGGATATCGAACAGGGCGTCCACAAACGCCTCCCGCCGCTCCCGGTCCATGGAGGCCACCCAGTTTTTCAGCGTCAGGCTCAAAAACCGGCTGGAACTGGTCACCGTCTCCAGGCGCACGAAGTCCGGCCCCTCCACCTGCCAGGAAAAGGGGTCGTGCTGCAAAAGCCCCACCTGCCGGCTGCGCACCACCGTATAGCGTTCCTCATGGTCCAGCAGCATGCCTACGATGGAGGTCTGCGGGACGAAGGTCCGAATGCGCTCCCGCACCGCCGCATAGCCGGTCTCGTCCAATGCCCCGGCGCAAAATCCGGGTCCATCGTTGTTGTACACTGCCTCCAGCCGGGCCTGCACCGGCTGCGGTGTGTGCGCCGCGGCATACACCGCCAGGTTTCCGCCCTTGGAGTGTCCGCCCACCCGCAGGCGGCCTCTGCGGCGCCGCGCCGCATCCCGCAGATACTCCGCGGCGGAGCGCTGGGCGGGCACCGGGGTCTGGTAGCTCATGTTGAAATCCTCTTTCCAGCCGATCAGCGTACTGTCCGTCCCCCGGTAGGATACGAAATACGCGCCATCCCCCGTATCCACGGTCACGGCGGAAAATTGCTCCTCCGCCGCCGTGTCGACATAGTTTACCGAATCAAAGAGCCGCATGGTACCAAACCGGGCCGTCCCCGCCAACTGTTCCAACAGGCGCAGGGCATCTTCCCAAAATTCCATGCCGCCGCCCCGGCGCTCCTTGGGCCACTGCCCGCCCGCGCGGACAAAGGCCTCCGCCGCCTGACGGATCGTGGCGCCCCCAGGACCCACCAATCCGTCCAGCGCGGCATAGGACAGGCTGCACAGGATCAGGCTGTCCACATCGTTGAAGGGGGACTGCTCCAAGGTCAAATCTCCCCGCCAGATCAGATAATCAAATAGATCGGGCATAAGCGCTCCCCCTCTTTTGTTCTTATGACCAGTGTACTCCAAAGCGCCCCGGCGTGCAACTGATATCAAATCGAGCGGGCTGCAATTCGCAGCCCGCTCGATTTCTGTCATAAGGGTTTCTATTTCAGAGTTAACAACTCTGTATACTCACGCATATCGGGTAAGGTTTCCAATTTGCTGGCTAATTCCACAATCTTTTCACCAACAGAACGGCGCATTTTCCCATATGCATTGAATTGAGCCCAGAATTTTTCTTCAATAAACTCTTTTGTTGGATAGTCATGCATAGAACCGCCATAATCTTCTATATCCTCAAATGACTGCCCATCTGCCAACTCTACAATTACCTTCATCATACTCTTGCCGGGCTCGCACTCAAATACCTCCATCGTAGAACTCTCCGCCAGCGAAATTAGATAGGGATCATTTAGTATGGCAGGTGTCTGCACCAAATCCACTCGTACCGCTCCATGGAGCAATGCGCAACAAGCTGCAAATTGATAGGAGAACAGTGCGTTGGTGTGATTTCTCAAATGGAAGGGATTTGCATAATAGTTAAACCGCATATTGCTTGAACGGAATACCCTTACACGGCAGATCTTATCAGGATCCAAACGTCCCCTCGCTTCAATAATTTTTTTGCGGACAGCTGCGCCGCATTTTGCCGCCGCCGTGGTCGGTATACCGCCTGGTCCCCGCTTAAAGCTCTCTTCTGTATACCAAACCTGTCCTAATCCCTCAAACGCTTTTTCATAGAGTTCCGGCAGAGGTTTCCCATCTTTGACCTGCCTCGTTACCAATCCCCAATGCCCAAAGTAAGGATCCGCCCAGCCGTCCCAGCCGCCTTTCGCCAACTCGCAGGCCATAATGCCCATCTGCGCACTAGCACCATTGTGATATTTAAACTCTTGGGAATAGTCATAATAAGAGTTTGCAGGGTCTGTTGCGTTGCAGGCAGCATAGGTCAACGCAACTTTTGTTTTATCAGCATCCAATTTATAGTATCTGGATGCAAGGGCTGCCGCGGCACTGGAAACCATTAGCATATCAGTAGGCCAGCGCATAGGTAGGGTATACAGAATACGGGCTGTCAGGTCTTCTGCTGCCACATTATTGGCAATGAACTCCGCACCGTTAGTCTGATACACATCCGCCAGCGTCAGGCCCATAGGAATCAGGGTCTCTCCACAGTGGGACGCAATACGATCCCCATGTACATGAAAAAACATATTCCCAAAGTCATTCGCACGCGCGGTAATACTGTTTAACATAACTGCGCTGGGCATTGGAAGCCGTCCCCTGCGTGCAAACAAAGGGGCTTCCTCAATACCACCCCACCGACATAACACCTCAGCTAAGAACTGATCCTCCGGTACGATGGCACCACCCAAAATACAGCCCGTCATATCCAGCAGACGGTCTTTAAAAATGCGGACATTGTCTTCACTCAGCTGGTCATATGTGGTCTCAACCACATTCTTGCACAGCAGGTCAATTCCGATAGGGGGCGCATAGGGGCTATCTAATTTATTCATACAGGCAACGTCCACTCCAACGGGAGGCGCGTATTCAATCATATTCACGACCACCTTTCCTAATATGGTTTTCATACAGATGTCCCATCAGGATATGCGTTACAGAATATAACCTCCGATAATGCAGATGACACTTGCTACAACAATATAGATAAGGTTTGTTGCCACTCCCTTTGTCCACAGGAATTTCTTAGTCATCTCCTCACGTCCCAACAACAGGGGCGCATAGGCAATTGCACCATAGGTCAAAAACGCACACATACCCGAAATGATAATAGCGGTTCCAAGCGGTGTGGCATCAGAGATTTTTCCTGCCAGCACCATTTCTGCGGCAAAAGGCACGGCAACCGCGTTCATAGTAAAGCTGACAGGCATACCGTTGGTTATATTCGTAAAAACAGTGGCAATGATGACGCAGATAATAATTAGAAGAGGCCAACTAGTACCACTGACCAAGGGACCCAATATTTCGGAAATCCATGTCTTAATTCCCAATTCATCCGAACTAATCGCGCTACCTGCCATAGTAAAACAGCCTGTCATAGCCACAATTCCCCACATGGTCTTATTTTTCAGCATCGTAGCGCCATCCACCAAAGGTTTGCCCTCAAAACGAATCATGGTCAGCAATGCCACTATGGCAATCCAGATCCAAGTAGTTCCAATTGTATTATATACCTCTTTTGCGATCCCCCCCAGAAATGCACCGACGAACAGCCAGACAATACCTGCTATCATTGCTACTAACAAAATCTTCTGCCGACTATTCATTTTTTGCTCTTCCGCCTTAAAGCCCAGCTTATCGGCATCAAAACTTTCCAGGGGTGACAGGTCAATGCGCCATATAAACTTGATGAACAACGCATACAAGGCCACAAATAAAATGACGGACAGCGTAGCAGTGATAAAATAAGCCCCTTGATTAAAGGTCAGGCCATAGTTCTCCAGCACAGCGGAGGTAATAGCAATGGAAGACATCTGAACTCCCTTGAATGGGAAAATATAGGCCCCCATACAAGAGATATAGATTCCCAACAGCAACGCCCGTTTTAAATCACTATCCTTTTTGATGCCGCAGGATTCAGCAATACCATCCAGGATTGGATACCAAAGCAGCAGCATGGCCGTAGGACTGCCAGCCAGTGCCGAACAGAGCAGTACCATTCCGAAGAGCGCAAAAATGAACAATAAAGGACGGCCTTTCAGCGCCTTGATTTGCATCATCTTACGTGCAAGAACATTGATGGCACCTGAATCAGACAACGCGCCCGCCAGTGCAGATACCCATATAATCTGCTGGATTGTGGTATTTCCAAACCAGGTCGCCAATGCGCCGTTTGCTGTGGTATACCCGCACATGACCATTGCAAAAATGCCGATGACAGGCGGCCAAAATGTCTGATCAGTTGTTACTGTCATGAGTAAGGCACCAAGAAAGATGCCTAACATACTTACCCCAACCGACGTGAGCGGTCCCCATGCTGGAACAATCTTCCCAAAACCAAACATCAGTAGCAGCGAGATGATACACAGAACAGGATATTTTATGGATCTCTTTTGTGCTAATGCTGACATATTTTTCCCCCGCTTTACTTTTTTGTATCGTTTTCTCTTATCCGTATTCAAGCATTTTACAGGCGGCTTGACATCCTGCACTAATGCTCACATTGCCCGCAGTGGTTACATGGTTTTCCCCTTCGGCAGGGTTGGAGGTCTAAGAGTTTTTGATAAAATTCCACTGGCAGAGGTATGGAAGTCGGCTCTTTCTCCCTCTTTCGTTTTTCTTCCTTATTCTTGGTTACCATTGCCGGTACTGGTTCAGATCCTCCCCCTTCCCTTCCGCGGCGGCGCGGGCCTGCTTGGCCAGGTCGGTATACAGTCCGTACTCATGCGCCTCGCAGCAGGCCGTATAGGAGGGGTCGGTCTTGGCGTTGCGGGGCAGGGGCACATCCTGGCCGCAGAGGATATCCTGCACTTTGCGGATATCCACCTCCCGCACGGTGGTGCCGTCGGCCACAGCCACGGCCGCCGCCACACCGGCCGCCTGCCCGGTCCCCACGCACTGCGGGATCAGGTTCAGCCAGTCGATGGCCACGTCGTCGGCGGACAGATGCCGTCCGGGGCAAAGCAGCCCTTCCACCTTCTGGGGGAGAATGCAGCGGTAGGGGATCTCCACCGGACCGCAATCGTTGATCTGGCAGATCGTGGAATGCCACGCGATCACGTCGTCATGCTTTGTGGCAAAGGCGAAATCGTTGGCCGTCATGACGTATTCGCCTTTCAGGCGGCGGGAACAGCGCGTGCCCAACTGGGGAGCGATATCGTAGAGGAAGGCGTCCCGGAAGGCCATGGGCACCGCCTCTTTCAGATAGGCCAGCACCTGACGCATGGTGGCGCGGGTATCCATCTCCGTCTTGGTCTGGTCGGCGATCCTGGTACAATCCATTGCCGGATGCCAGTTATTGACCCAGCACATGTCGTTCTGATTGGTGGGCAGCGGCAGACACCGAAAGCCCGCCACGGCGCTCAGCCGCTCCCGCAGCGCCGCCGCCGCCTGCGGACGGGTACGCTTCCACTGTTCAAACTGATCCCAGTTGATCCCGCCGATCCGCCAGACCAGCGCCGTGGTGCTGGAGCGGGTGCCGCCGTCGGCCAGGCTGCTGTAGGGCGTACCGGTCTGCGCGAAGATGTCGCCGTCTCCGGTGGCGTCGATGACGACCTTGGCCAGGACCGCCTTGCGCCCCTCCTTGCTCTCGAAGATCACGCCGCGGACCGTGTCTCCTTCCAGGATGGGCCTGGCCCCCCAGCAATGGTACAGCACCCGGATGGCCTGCTCATGCTCCCGGAGCATCTTGTCCATCTCGATCTTGAGTTGATTGGGCTCGAAATAGACCGCCCGGACCAGACGTTTGGGCTCGCTGCGGCTGACGCAGTCGTGGATGGCGCTCCAGGCGTCTACCAGGACGGGATCCTGGCTGCCGATGTCCGCCAGGCCGGGCGCCCGTACCGCCTGGGGAATGCTTCCCAAGCGGGTAAACCACTCCTCCTGGAGCCCCCGGACAAAGGATTTTTCATACCAGGACAAATCGGGCACCATAATCACGTAGCCCCCGGTCACATCCCCGCCCGAGTAGCCGTATCGTTCCATCAGCACGATATTTTTACACCCCGCCCGGGCAGCGGCCACGGCGGCGCTGTGCCCCGCCGCGCCGCTGCCAACCACCAGGACATCGCAGCGCTCGTAGACCTCCAGGCGGCCGCCTGGTTCGAGATAGGTCTCCTTCATGCCATCACTCCTCCATTTTTATATTATCCATAGTAAAATAATAAATTGTTTTACTATAAATGATTATACTATTTTCTCCGACGCGTGCAAGCAAAATCTGTTCTCCCCCATGCTTTTCTCTTTTTCCCACAAATCATTCCCCTGCTTTTTTATAAAATGCACAAAACAAGACCGCCGGAAAGCAATCCTGCTTTCCGGCGGTCTTGGAAACGGGAGCGGGCGAAGGATGCTATACATGCCCCGCCTCATATTCCTTAAGGATCTGATTCAGCTCCAATTCCTTCGCTTCGTGCATTTTTCGCATCAGGCGGTAGTAATCCTCCAGCTCCTGCTTCGTAAAATGCCGGTAGATACGCTGCGTATAGTCGTTTTCGATCTGGAATAACGTCCGCGCCAGCGACAGTCCTTTGGGAAGAAGCCGGACGATAATACGCCGGCGGTCGTTCGGGTGGGCGCTGCGCTCCACAAGCGACTGCTTCTCCAGGGAATCCACGATGTTGGTCATGCTCTGCCGCAGGATCATCAGGTCATCCGCGATCTGAGAGGGCGCCGCCCCATCCGGGTGCTGCATCAAATAGACCAGCGTGCGAAATACCGGGAACGACACGCCGTAGGGAGCCATCAACAGTTCATGCCGCTTTTCGCTGGCCACGGTGTGAAGGTACTGCTCCTCCCGGAAATCCGCCGGCAGCTTGAGCGCATCCTCCGTGTGGTCTTGCTTCTGTTTTTCCTGCTCCATGGGAAACACCGCCATTCGCCCTTGTTATAAACAAGTATATACCCGAATCATCCAAATTGCAATTATCAAGTTCGCGGCAGCCGCGCGCTCTTTCTGACCGGCTGCGCGTTCGGATAAAGCGCCCCCGGTCGATCCGATGATCCATCCAATCAACCGGGGGCGCTTATCGCTCTGCGCAGAAGGTCTGTTGTATTCCAACGGGATCCTCATTCCCGCTTTTGGAGTGTTTTCCGCCCCCGCCTTCCTCCCCCTATCCGCCTGCGGCGCAACGGCTCGGCGCGTTTCATTTCTCCTTTCGCTGAAGCTGGAGGCGGTCGGCGATCATGGCGATGAATTCCGAATTGGTGGGCTTTCCTTTTGCGTTTGAGACGGTATAGCCGAAATATTTTTGCAGCGTCTCCAGGTCGCCCCGGTCCCAGGCCACTTCGATGGCATGCCGGATCGCCCGCTCGACCCGGCTGGCCGTAGTGCCGAAGCGCTTGGCCACCTCGGGGTAGAGTATCTTGGTAACGGCGTTGATGACTTCCATGTCTGCCACCGCGATCAGGATGGCTTCCCTTAGGTACTGATATCCCTTGATATGCGCGGGTACGCCGATCTCATGGATGATAGCGGTGACGGTGCTTTCCAGGCTCACTTCACGCGATCCGTTTCGGGCGCTCTCGCCCTCTCCGTCCCCCTGAAAGGACCCGGCGGCCATCTGGCGGATGCGCTCGATGACGGTGGAGAGCTTGCAGGGCTTCATCATATAGTAATCCGCCCCGCAGCTTGCCGCCAGTTCAGCCATGTTGCCCCGGGCAAAGCTGGAGAGCACCAGCACCCGCGGCCTGGGCGACTGTCCCGCCAGCGCCTGCAGTACTTCCAGGCCGTCCATACGAGAGAGCACCAGGTCCATTACCATCACGTCGGGCTGCTGTTCCCGCGCCAGACGGACGGCCTCCTGCCCGTCCCCCGTCTCGCCGATCAATACAATATCGTCCTCCTCTGCCAGCGCTCCTGCAAAAAGATGACGGAACTCCTCGCTGGCATCGGCCAGTAATACGCTCTTTCGATTTTCCATATTGACTTCCTTTCCACTGGTTTCTCTCCAATTCCGTTTTCTGCCTGGCCACGGCGGTTTACCGGTCGCCTATAATTTACCATATTCAGACAGCAAACGCAAGTATTATTATGGAATTTTTTGGATATTCCGCGCGACTTCATTCGACACAAACGCCGCTTCTTTTTGCCGTGTTTCCACGATCCGACTCCTTTCGCCCCGCTTGGATTCAAAAGAAGCAGGAAGCCGCGCCGGCGGCCCCCTGCTTTGCGGTTTATGCCATTTCCAGCATCCGTTCCATCAGGATGCCGTAGCCACGGGTAGGATCATTGACCAGCACATGGGTCACCGCTCCCACCACTTTCCCATCCTGAAGCACCGGAGAACCGGACATTCCCTGTACGATTCCGCCAGTGGCCGCCAGCAGTACGGGATCGGTGACTTTGATCATCAGGTCGCGGGTATCTTCGCTCCCCGCCGGATATACCCGCATGATCTCCAGCCCATACTCCTCCACCGTGTCTCCCGCAATATTGGTGAGGATGCTCGCCTTACCGGTGTGGACCTGCTGACGGGACGCCACTTCCATGGCCGTGTGTCCGGCGGTCAGGCTTTTGTCGGTCAGGGTTCCGAACACGCCGCCCGCCGTGTTGGCACTCAGCGTCCCCAGGTCCCGATCCACCTGAAACGCGCCGTGGAGTTCGCCCGGGGCGCCGCTCTCCCCCTTTTTCACATCGGTAACCTCAGAATACATGATGTTCCCCGATTGCAGCGGCATCAGCAGCGCGGTATCCACGTCGTTGATCCCGTGCCCCAGGGCGCCGAACACGCCGGTGCCGGGGTCATAATACGTCATGGTGCCGATCCCCGCCATGGAGTCCCGGATCCAGGCTCCAAGCTTATACTGTCCGTCCGCACTGCACTGCACCGCCTGGGCGGTCACCTGGAGCTGTTTTCCGTCCCGGCTGGCCCGGATACTCATTTTTTCACCGCCGACCTGCTGCAGAACGCTTTGGACCTCTTCGATGGTGTCCACCTCCGCGCTGTTGATATGCGTGATGATGTCCCCCTCCCGCAGACCGCATTCACGGGCGGGGGCGCTGCTGCCTCCGGCAGCCGCCACCTCGGAAAAGCCCACCACCATCACGCCGTCGGAAAACAGCTTGATCCCCACCGTGCGCCCCATGGGGATCACCCTGCGCCCTTCCGTGTCGTGCTGTGCCGCCTGGGCCGTGGATGCCAGCACGAATGACGCCATCACCGCGATCACCAGCAGCATCCGCACCGCCACAGCCCAGAGCCGTGTCGTTTGTTCCTCCTTCATTCGATCACCCCTGCCATTTTCAGTCAAACCCGCGCATTTTTATCTGTGTTGGAGTCACGGACAAGTTCTCCGCATGCACTCTCGTCCTGCCGGCAATGCGGACGCAGATTTTGTCCGACGTGTTTAATATGACCCGCCTCCAGACAAAAACACGGCCGGTCCGCTGGGAATGAAACGCACCTTTGGCTTGGAAGCGTCTTCCAGAAGCGGCGGCGGCGGCACTCCCGCTTTTATGCTTCCGCTTTTTGGAAGGGCGCCGTCTTTTCCCTATTTTCCAAACCTGAAAAATTTGTTATAATAGCTTTAAAGACGCCTCGCCCGGCAGGATCGTCCAACGGAATGCCGGCCCCGCCCGCTGGCGGCCTTGCCTTGATCGGGGCTCCTTTTTCCGCAAACCAAAGCCGTTCTGCCGGTGGATACAGGGCATACGCGCAGCGGCCGCGCAAACATTGTTGGTATACGGGAGGGATCACCTATGGATCTGAGCCATTTGCAGGACACCGCGTTCGATCTGAACGCCGCCAGAGAGATCGCGGAGTCCTTTACCCAGGCCTGCGGTGCAAACTGCCAGCTGCTCGATCACGATGGTCAGGTGCTCTACCGCAGCCGCCTCTGCGGCGACAGCTGCGCCTTTTGCCGCAGGATCGCTCAACTCACCGGGCAGACCTCCCACTGCGAGAAGGTCCATCTCTACGGCGCCTATCAGGCGGAGCGCTTCGGCGGACGCTACATCTACTTCTGCCCCAGCGGCATGGCCTATTTCGCCGCTCCCATCATCATCGGCGGCCGGGCGGCGGGCAGCTTGGTGGGCGGGCCGGTGCTCATTATGGACATCGACGATTATCTGGCCGGCAGTCCTCCCGGCATGCGGGACGTACCTGCGGAGCTGCTGGAGGAATTCCGCCCCGTCCTGGAGTCCTTTCCCCGGATCGAACCCGCCCGCCTGTCCCACCTTTCCAACCTGTTGTTCGCCCTGTCGGTCTACATCAGCGACAGCAGCTGCACCCTGCTGCTCAACCGGGAACGGGACCAGCAGCAGCAGGTGCTGAGCGAACACATTCAGCAGCTCAAGCTGGACGGCGCCCCCACCGTCTACCCCATCGAAAAGGAGCGGGAGCTGGTCCACGCCATCCGCGAGGGGGATCAGACCGCCGCCCGGCGGCTGCTCAACGAGATCCTGGGGCACATCCTTTTTTCGACGGGCGGGGAGTTTACCGTGATGCGGGCCCGGGCTCTGGAGTTGATGGTGGTGCTCTCCCGGGCCGCCGCCGAGGGCGGCGTGGACATCGAGCAGGTCTTCGGTCTCAACTACCGCTACCTGGCGGAGATCAGCCACCTCCGCTCCACCGACGATCTGATCTTCTGGCTCACCCGCATCATGGAACGGTTTGCCGACCTGGTCTTCAATCTGGTGGATATCAAGCACAAGGATATCATTTACAAAGCCATCGACTTTATGAAAAAGCGGTATCAATCAAAAGTTACCCTGGAGGATACCGCGCTATACGTGGGCCTTTCTCCCTCCTATTTCAGCAAAGTCTTTAAAGAAGAGATGGGCTGCACCTTCAATCATTACCTCAATGAGCTGCGCATCAACAAGAGCAAATCTCTTTTGCTCTCCGGCAACGCCACGCTGGTTGAGATCTGCTCCCAGTCCGGATTTGAGGATCAAAGCTATTTTACCAAAGTCTTTAAAAAACGTACCGGGGTCACACCGGGGAAATTTCGGGAACGCCGGGGCCGTCTGGAGCCGGACAAGGAGCGCAGCGCAGACTGAACCGGCGGGGATTCGAAAGGAATGGGAACTACGATGAGCATTGTGTGCCAAATCTCGGAAGCCATGCAGAAGGGCCGGGCCAAGCTGGTCAAGGAATTGATTTCCGCCGCCCTGGAGGAAGGCGTCTCTCCCAAGGCTATTCTGGAGGACGGATTGCTCGCCGGCATGAACATCGTCGGCGCCAAATTTAAAAAGAACGAGGTTTTCGTACCTGAGGTGCTGATCGCCGCCCGGGCCATGAACGCGGGCACCGCGATGCTCAAGCCCTATCTGACCGCATCCGGGGCGGAGCCGCTGGGCAAGGCCTGTCTGGGCACGGTCAAGGGCGACCTGCACGATATCGGCAAGAACCTGGTGCGCATGATGCTGGAGGGCAAGGGGATCGAAGTCATCGACCTGGGCGTGGACGTCCCTCCCGACCAGTTTGTACAGGCGGCCATCGACAATGATTGCTCCATCATTGCCTGCTCCGCCCTGCTGACCACCACTATGCCCGTCATGGGCGAGGTGGTGGAGCGGGCCAAGGCCGCCGGGATCCGGGACAAGGTGAAAATCATGGTGGGCGGCGCGCCTGTCACCGACCAGTTTGCCCGGACCATCGGCGCCGACGCCTATACGCGGGACGCCGCCTCCGCCGCCGATGTGGCCGCCGGATTTTTGGCCTGACCGGGATCTTCTGGGAATGGTCCTAATACCCACTGCAGAAAAAGCGGCCGTGCGCAGGACGTTTCCTGCGCACGGCCGCTTCCGATTCCCGAAAATACAATGCAAGCCCGTTCAGCCGCCCAAGGTCAGGCCCTGCCCGCCTGAAAGTCCGTCCTTTTCCAGCATCCGCTCCAGGACCTCCACATCGGTGGTAATATCCATGGCATCGTTCTGGAAGAGTTTGTCAAGCTGCTTTTCAAACCCCTCCACCACCTTATCCATCATTCCCTCGATCCGCTTTTTGGCCGAGCGGATGTTCTCCCCCTCAATCCCCTGGGCCTCCATCTGCGCATAGGCGTTGAGGATCTTCAGCGTGGTGGGCAGGTAATACCCCAAAAAGCTCCGAAGCTGCCCCGCCTTGCCCGGGTTCTGCTTCTGGTAGGCGAATATTTTTCCGGTGATCTCGCCGATGCGGTCGATCTTGCGGCTCATCTCCTCATCCGCAATGGCGTCGTTGACCCTGCGGATCTCCCCCAGCACCGCGTCGTCGTCATTGATGTCGAGCGTATCCTTCTCCTCTGCAGCCTCCTCCGGCTGGGGGGCGGGCTCCTCCTCCCGCAGGCCCTCGTCGTTAAGGATCAGACGGCCGCTGCTCATGTCCAGATAGCCGGTAGACAGGATGCCGGTATCCAGCATCTCCTGCAGATCGTCACAGGCCTTGTGGACCGAAATGGGCATTGCCTGGGCCAGGGTGGTGATGGAGATACTCTCCCTCCGGCCGATGAGGGCCAGATACTTCCGGAACCGCTTTGCCTTTTTGGTGCGCTGGGTTCCGGCATAGAGCATGCCCAATCCGCCGCAGAAGAAACCGATTACCGGGGACAGATAGGCAAATGCGGCGATCCCGTCCTCCAGCAGCACCGGCGGCAGAGCGGAGATGAGCGCAATGCCGAAAATGGCGCTCACCACGGCCCCGCCGATGGTCAGTCCCTTGCCCCGATCCAGATTCACCGGCTTGCCCTGGCGGGCGGAGCCGTAATGAGCGCTTCTGCCCCCCGCGGGCGGCGTCTGCCGGCGTGTGCTGCCGGTACCCGGCATTCCCTGGGTGCCCGGCGCCGGCGCGCCGCTCTCCCGCTGGATGTCATAGGGATGACGCGGCTGGCGGCGGCCGCGGGACGCGCCGGTCAGTTTGCGGAACAGCATGATCAGTCCCACCGGCCACACGGGACTGACCAGCAGGATAATGGTGACGATCCAGGAGATCAGATCCCCCGCGTCGGTACCGTTTTTGTCGTCTCGATAGTCTGCCATGAATGCGGCCCCTCCTGTTTCCGCGGGCCACCGGCCCGCCGCTTGGAACAAATGTATTGTATCACATCAGTGTTAAAGTTTCGATGGATAAGTTCTTTAAAAAAGATAAAAGATGAATGATATCCGCAACGGAATCCGAACGCCCGGTTCTTCCGCCATAAAAGGGCGGCCGGCAAGACGGGCCCGGCGGACACGCGGCCGGGCGGAGAACGAAGCCCGCCGCCGTTTGGGCCCCGCATTCCCGTATGGTTTCCCGCCCGGTCTATTTATCATACCGCGAAAGCCCGCCGGTGTAAAGGGCTTTCATGTAACCGTTCTGTAATTGCATTTCCGGACAAAAGGCCCTATAATAGTGTCTATTAAACAAGCCGCGGCGCGGCTTGTTTGCGCCGCTGTTCGAATACATGGCAGCATCCGGCCTTCCTGCGCCGGTTGCTGCGTGCGGTGAACCCACCGCACGCTGAAGGGCGCCCGGGCGCATGGCATTTCCGTGCTTTTTGCGTTGTTTCCTACGCACGGGAACAGGAACCGTATTCTTGCATCCGGAGAGGGATGCTTTGGAGTGATAGCAATGGATCATCAGGGGGGAAAGCGCGTCATCAAAGGCGACCGGAAACCCCGGGGCGCAAAGGCCGTCCTCATCGTCATTCTCGTACTGGCGGCGGTGCTGATCGCCGGATATGTGGGGCTTTGCGCTTATGTGGATCGAGCCGGCACCTTTTTGCCCAACACCGCCATCGCCGGTGTGGATGTGGGCGGTATGACACAGGCGGAGGCTTCCTCCGCTCTGGCCGGGCAGCTTCCCGGCCGCCTGTCGCAGCTGTCCGCCTCCTTTCTCTGCGGCGGCGCGGAGTACGCCGTTTCCGGCGCTGAATTCAGCTTTGATGAGGCACGCGCGGCACAGCAGGCCATCGCCGACCAGCACGGCAGCTTTTTTCTGGGCGGCTGGCACTATCTGTCCGCCCTGCTGGGCCGGGCGGAGTATCCCGTACCGCTGTCTCTGGACGAAACGCCCCGGGCGGTAGCGCAGGCGATTGAGGACTGCACCGACCCCGAGGCGCAGACCACCTGGGAACAGACCGACCGCAGTTTGGTCTTTCGCAAGGGGGTCACCGGGCGCACCGTGGACGTGGCCGCGCTGCTGGACGCATTGGTAGAGCGCTTTGACCATCTGCTGCTGGATGACGAGCCTGCTTCTTACGCCCCCATCGAGGCCCAGATCACCACCGCGCCCCCGGCCGAGCCCGACCTGCAGGCCGTTTACGACGAGCTGTCCGTCGAGGCGGCGGACGCCTACCTGGATCCGGATACCAAGGAGATCGTGGCGTCGGTGACCGGGGTCCGCTTTGATGTGGAGGAAGCCGCCGCCGCGCTGGCGGATACCCCCGAGGGCGGCACCTGCACCGTCCCCCTGCAGCTGGAGGAACCGGAGCTGACCACGAAAGAATTTCAGGAAAAGCTCTTTGCCGACGTGCTGGGCACCTCCACCACAAAATGCGCCGGGCCCTCCACGCGCTGGTACAACATCGATCTGGCGGCCGGCCGGGTCAACGGCACCATTCTCCTCCCTGGGGAGGAGTTCTCCTACAACGCGCTGGCCGGCCCCTACACCGAGGCCGGCGGCTACAAGAAAGCGGGCGCCTACGTGGGCGGCAAGAACATCGACACGACCGCCGGCGGTATCTGCCAGCTCTCCTCCACGCTCTACTGGACCACCCTGAAGGCCAACCTGCAGATCGTGGAGCGCAACAAGCACAAGTACAACAGCGGCTATATGCCCGTGGTGGGTACCGACGCCACCGTGTTCAGCGATTCTCTGGATTTTCGCTTTCAAAACGATACCGACTTCCCGCTCAAGATCGAGTGCTATCAGGACGACAGCCACCGGCTCCATGTGACCCTCTACGGCACCGATACCACCGGCGTCCACGGGGAGCCTTACAGCGTCACGCTGAGCACCGTGGCCTATCAGAACACCTATAAGCCGGACGCCTCCAAGGTGCCCGTGGGCGGCGCGCCCGTGCGGGATGAAGAGTACGCCCGCTACAACGGCATCACCGTAGAGGTCTATCAGAAACTGGTCGACAAGAACGGCAATACGGTAGACACGATCTTCCTCCACAAGGACGCCTATTCCGTTTCCAATCCGGTCTATTATTACAATCCCGCCGACGCGGAGCGTCTGGGCATCGACCCCGCCACCGGCCTGATGACGCTCACCCCGGTCACGCCTGCGCCGTCGGTCACGCCCGCGCCGCAGACGAGCGCCACCCCCGCGGTCACTCCGCCGGCGGAGATCACTCCCATTCCCCAGACGTCGCCCACGCCGGAGCCCTCCGCCGCCCCGACGCCGGAAGCCACCACCCCCGTCAGCGGGCCGGGCATGGAACCGGAGGACACGTCCTCCCCCGCGCCGGAGCCTCCCGCCGCATCCCCCGTGACCGAATGACCGCCCGCCCCCCGCCTCGGCGGGGGGCGGCGTACCTTATGAGGAAAGAAGGACCCGCCATGTTTCAAGGCTTTTCGGAACAGACCGTAGATTTTATGTGGGGCATCCGTTTCAACAATGAAAAGAGCTGGTTCGAGCAGCACAAGGAACTATACAAGAGCTGTTTTTACGATCCCATGCGTGCGCTGGCCGACGAGGTGTACGAGCGTTTTCTGGACCGGCACGGCGAGCTGGACCTGATACGCCGGGTCTCCCGCATCTATCGGGACGCCCGCAGGCTCCACGGCCGGGGCCCTTATAAGGATCGGCTGTGGTGGAGCATGGAACGTCCCTCCGACAACTGGAGCGGAGAGCCGGTGTTTTGGTTCGAGCTGGAGCCGGAAGGCTACTCCTATGGCATGGGCTTCTGGATGGCGCCCGCCGTGACCATGGCCAAGTTCCGCGCCCGGATGGACCGGGACCCCAAGCCCATGGAACAGCTGGCCCGTGCGTTCCGCCGGCAGGACCGCTTCGTTTTGGACGGAGTGGATTACAAGCGCCCCAAAGGGGAAGCCGCCAAACTGCTCGCTCCCTGGTACAATAAAAAGAGCTTCAGTCTGGGGTATGAGGGCCCTCACGACGCGCTGCTCTGGTCCCACGATCTGGCGGACCAGCTGCTGGAAGGCTATGAATTTTTGCTGCCTTATTATCAATATATGATGGACGTGATCGCCGACCCGGATCCGCGCGAACAATAACAAAATTTACAGCGAGACTCTTCTGCCCCACCGCGCATACTAAGTCCGATGGATTTGGAAAGGCGGCGGGCGGATATGAACAAGTTTGGACGGCAGCAGAAGGGGTACGTATTGGCCCTCGCCCTTCTGCTGCTCTCTGTTTTGACGGCGGCGGGGCTGCGGACGGGACATCCTGCGGCGGTGGAGGCGGACGCGGGTCTTGCGGGCGACACGGAGGAATCCCCTTCTGTCCAGACCGGGCAAAAGCTCATCGCCCTGACCTTCGACGACGGGCCGCGCCGCTCTACCACCACCCGTCTGCTGGACGGCCTGGCGGAGCGCGGAGTGAACGCCACGTTCTTCCTCATCGGCGCCCAGGTGGAGGAAAACCAGGACGTGGTGCGGCGCATGGACGAGGAAGGCCATCAGATCGGCCTGCACACCTATGACCATGTGAGGCTCACCGACCTGAACCGGACGGATTTCAACGCCCAGGTGGAAAAATCCCGCGCCCTGCTCAAGCAGGTGCTGGGACACAACGATTTTTTGCTGCGTCCTCCCTATGGAATGCTGGATGAAAGCGTTAAGGCCTGGGCGGGCTGTCCCATCATCCTCTGGTCCATCGACCCGGAGGATTGGAAGGACATGAACACCGAGCGCGAGGTGAAGCTGATTGTCTCAGAGGCGCAGGACGGGGCCATCATCCTCATGCATGACATCTTTCCCGAGTCGGTGGACGCCGCTCTCCAGGTGGTGGATCAGCTCCACGCCCAGGGCTATCTCTTCTGCACCGTAGACGAACTTTTTGCCGCCCGGGGCATTGCTCTGGAATCCGGGGAAATGTACTGGAATGCCTATCCATGAAACCAGGCCCCCGCGCGCCCTCTCCGGGACGCACGGGGGCCAAACCGCCGGAAAAAACCTGCAGAAAGAACGCTGCGCAGAATTCCCCCGCCCGCAGGCGGCGGAACAAAATAAAGATCCGTCCTTTTCCAAAACGCAGGGTGAATGGCCCCGCAGGGGCAAGGGAGGGGCCCCTGGGGGATGCGCCTGGAAAAGGACACTCAGGACGGGCAGGGCAGCTTTTCGGCAGGAAACGAGCCCTGTCCGTCCTGCAGCCTTTTGTCCAAACCAAATCCAGGCGCCTGTCTGCACATGCCTTCCTGCCTCACTCCAGCGTCAGGTAGGCCGCTGTGAGCAGCCCCGCCAGGAGACAGAAGCAGATCATGCCGGGATTTTCAAAAAACAACCTCCATTTGCGCGCCTCCGGGAAGCCGGAGCCGCCGGGGGCGAAGGAGAGCTCCCGGCGCCGGGCGAGGAAAAAGGTCACCCCCAGCACAATCGCCGTCAGTACGAACACGCCCAGCGCCGCATCGCCCCAGGCGCCCACCCGCTCCAGCAGGGGCGCCAGGGCCACGGACACGGCATTCACCAGGGCGTGGAGCAGCACCGTCTGCCAGAGCCGCCCGGTCCGCAGCATCACATAGGCAAAAATCACCCCCAGGGCAAAGGCGTAAAACATCTGGTTCAGGTTTCCGTGGAACAGGCCGAAGCACAGCGCCGAGGCGAACACGGCAAACCGGTCCCCATAGGGCCGCAGCCGGTCCAGCAGCAGGCGCCGGAACATCAGCTCTTCCGCCGCGGGCGCGATCACGCACCCCAGCAGCAGATTCAGTGCCGCAGGGTAATTCTGGATGCTCTCGACCGGGTTGCTCACCGGCGCGCCCCGCAGCTGCCCGACGACCCACAGAAGCGCCAGCGTGGCATAGTTGGCCAGGTACAGGGCCGCCAGAGACATGCAGTACGTCTGAAAAAAGCGTACCGGCCCCAAGGGCGCGCCCCGCACCGGGCCCGGCGCGGCCGGCGCGGGGCGGATCACCAGGCAAAATACCGGAACGCTGATCCCATAGACGGAAAGGACGCAGAGCAGCCACAAAAACAGGCTGTTCCCCGTCAGGCCGGGCGCACAGACGCCCACGATCAGGAGGATCCCCGCCTGCGCCAACAGCATGGAGAGCATCTGGGCAAACAGCGCCCAGCCCAGCCGCGAAAAGTGCTGGCAGTGACCGCGCAGCAGCCGCGCCGTCTCGTCTGAGCGCGTGCTGTGCCATGGCTCGTACATCCGCGCCCCTCCCTCACAAGATATGATCCGCTCCGATGCATGCCGCGCAGCGCAGCGCGCAGCAGCTACTTTGTCCATTCTATTATATCAAGTTTTCTTCCCTAGAGCAAGAAACAAAATATTGACTTATTTTTGGTTCGTGATACAATATATAGTATTACAATCCGTTGTTCGGAGGAGAGTGTCTTATGCCTATTTCTGAGAACGCCAAGGCCGTGCTGGAGCGGCGCTACCTGGCCCGAAACGAAGCGGGCGAGCCGATTGAAACGGTGGACGGCCTGTTCCACCGGGTCGCCGATGCGGTCGCCGCAGCCGACGCCGTCTTCGATCCCAAGGCCGATGTGGCGGCCACCGCCCGTGCGTTTTACGGGATGATGACCGAGCTGGATTTCCTGCCCAATTCCCCTACGCTGATGAATGCGGGCCGTCCGTTGGGACAGCTGTCCGCCTGTTTCGTGCTGCCGGTGGCAGACTCCATGGAGGACATTTTCGACGCCATCAAAAACGCCGCCCTCATCCATAAGTCCGGCGGCGGCACCGGCTTCTCCTTTTCCCGGCTGCGGCCCAAGGGCTCCACGGTGAATTCCACCGGCGGCGTGGCCAGCGGCCCGGTGTCTTTTATGAAGGTCTTCAACGCCGCCACCGAGGCGGTCAAACAGGGCGGCACCCGGCGTGGGGCCAATATGGGCATCCTCCGTGTGGACCACCCGGATATTATGGATTTCATCACCTGTAAGAACAACACCTCCGAGATCACAAACTTTAATATTTCGGTCGGCATTACCGAGTCCTTTATGGAGGCGGTGGGCCGGGACGGGATGTACGACCTGGTGGACCCGGCCACGGGCTCCTCCACCGGCCAGCTGCGGGCCCGGTCGGTCTTTGACGCCATTGTCACCTCCGCCTGGCAGACCGGTGAGCCGGGCATCCTCTTCCTGGATCGTCTCAACCGGGACAACGCCGTCCCGGCCCAGGGGGAGATCGAGTCCACCAATCCCTGCGGGGAGCAGCCCCTGCTGCCCTATGAAAGCTGTAACCTGGGTTCCATCAACCTGGTCAACCACCTGAAACGGACTCCGGAGGGCTATACGCTGGATCAGGACAAGCTGGAGCGCACCATTTGCACCGCCGTTCACTTTCTGGATAACGTCATCGAGGTCAACCAATACCCCCTGCCCCAAATCGGGGAGACGACCCGTGCCACCCGGAAGATCGGCCTGGGTGTGATGGGCTTTGCGGATATGCTGCTCTACCTGGGCGTTCCTTATGACAGCGAAGAGGGCGTGGCCCTGGCCCGCGAGGTCATGGACACGGTAAATGCCGTCGGTCATCAGGCCAGCCGCCGGCTGGCCGAACAGCGCGGCCCCTTCCCCCTCTTCAGCCAGAGCATCTATAAGGACGGCGCGCCCCTGCGCAACGCCACGGTCACCACCATCGCCCCCACCGGCACCCTGTCCATCCTGGCGGGGGTGAGCAGCGGCGTGGAGCCGGTGTTCGCCTACGCCTATATCCGCAACGTCATGGACAACACCCACCTCATTGAGACCAACCAGATCCTGAAGGATAAGCTTCTGGAGGCGGGCGTCTATTCCGACGCGCTGATGCGCCAGATCGTGGAGCAGGGTTCTCTGGCCCACGTGGACGGCATTCCGGAAGAGATCCGCCGGGTCTTCGTCTGCGCCCATGACGTATCCCCCATCTGGCACGTAAAGATGCAGGCCGCGTTCCAGCAGTACACCGACAACGCAGTGAGCAAGACGGTCAACTTCCCCCATTCCGCCTCCAGGGAAGAGGTGGCCGAGGTCTACCGTCTGGCCTATACCCTGGGCTGCAAAGGCACCACGATCTATCGGGACGGCAGCCGCAGCGAACAGGTGCTCAACATCGGCAAGGTCAACGACGGAAGGCAGACCTCTGCCGACCCTGCCCACGAATACGGCCACATCCTCCCCCGGCAGCGTCCGGCCGTAACCACCGGCTTTACGGAAAAGGTACGCATCGGCTGCGGAAACCTGTATATCACCGTCAATTATGACGAAAAGGGCATCTGCGAGGTGTTCACCAACACCGGCCGCGCGGGCGGCTGCCCCAGCCAGAGCGAGGCCACCGCCCGCCTGGTGAGCGTGGGCATTCGTTCCGGCATGGACCCCAAGGAGATCATCCAGCAGCTCAAGGGCATCCGCTGTCCCTCCTGCCTGCGGCAGCAGGGCGTACCCGTCACCTCCTGCCCGGATGCCATTGCCAAGGCGTTGGAGAAGGTGCTCAAGGTCTCTCAGCAGAGCCACGACCCCATCCCCGCCCCCATGAGCGAAACGCCGTCCGCGCCCATTCCCCGGCCCGGCATGAGTCCTGCGGAGGCCAAACTGGCAAAGTTCTGCCCGGAATGCGGCAGCAAGCTGGAGCATGAGGGCGGCTGCGTCACCTGCCGGGACTGCGGCTATTCCAAATGCGGCTGATATGAATTCTCAATAAAACGATTCCATCGTTTTATTGAGGCCGCTGCAAGCGGCCCGGCGGCGCAGCCGCCAAAGAATGTTGTCAATCCGTTTCCTGCGCGCCGCAGGCGCTGCGGCGCACGGCGCCGCGCTAAAAAGCCTTTTAAAGGCATTACCGCATGCTTCAACGCGTGCGGATCGGCGCGAAAATTTGTGCCGCAAAAAGGCGCAAAACCGCAGGAATACTTTGTGTATTGCAAAGTTTTGCAACGCATTTGTGGGGCAAATTAGCCGCCAAGACGTGCGTGGGGAATTGTGCGGTGTTGCCTAAAGGTTTTTAGCAAGAAACAGGATTATGCCTGGCTCCTCCTGTTCGCTGAGGATCGGATGGAACACGAAAAAAAACGGATCGTCCCCCGCTGCGCTCTGGGGGGCGATCCGTTTTTTACGACCCTTTGGGGGGCTCAGGACGGGCATTGGGGCATAGCGGCAGCCTCATTTTTGGAAATAATTGTATAATAACGTCCCTCTTTTCCGCCCGGACCGGGCAGGGGTGAAGGAGGGATGCCGAATGGCACAGTATACACCCCATTACGGGCTCCACCAGTGGGAGCCGGAGGACAGCTTTTTACGGGAGGATTTCAATCAGGATCTGGCCAGGATCGACGCCGCCCTGGACCAGATGTCCGGCTTTGTATGCGGCAGCTTCACAGGAAACGGAGGGACCCAGGAGATCTCGCTTGGCTTCCGCCCCAGGCTTCTGATCATGGTGGAAGATGAGCCCAGCCATAAAATGTGTATGGCTGCGGACGGGCTCACCTATGACTACATCTGCTTTACCGACACCGGCTTTCAGGTGACCTACAACAGCACATACGTTTATATTGGCAACCGCCGGAGCACCACCTACACCTATCTGGCCCTGCGGTGAGGGCAAAAACGGAACCCCGGGCAAAAGCCCGGGGTTCCGTTTTTTGTTTGACCAGAAATTTCTCGAAGGAAATTACTGGTTGGTCACCGTAAGGGTCGGGGTCTGGTTCGCGTCGCTAACCGTAATGGTAGTGGGGCTGACCTGCACGCTATCACCTTCAACGGTAACGTTGTGCTGACCATTGGCCAGATACAGAACGTCATCGTTGTAAACGGTCATGCCATCCACCTTCACAGTGACGCTCTTGCCGCTGTTGTTGACGATGGTCAGGTCGACCGCATACACGCGGGTCAGGGTGAGGTTGTAGGTGATAGAGGTGCCATCCTTGTAGACCACGGTAGCCGACTTAATATCGGCGGGCACATTGACCTTATCAATGTCGCTGTCGTTCAGATGCTCACGCACCAGAGCGGCAACCTGGCGGGCAGTCAGGCTGGCGGCATAATGGTCGATATTCAGGGTGCCCGTAGTGGGCTCGCTGACCTTGGTGTAGCCGTACACGGGATCAGTGGGCTTCTCAGGGGTAGTGGTATCCTTATCCCAGATGAAGGCGGTACGGATCACGCTGCCGTCGGTGGTGGTGGGGATGATAACGGCGTTCACATCCACATAAGTGAAGGTGCCGGCCACGGGCTCGTCAGAGGCGGAAGTCATGTCGGTGACATCCCACACCTTGGCGCTGTCGGGCAGAGCGTAGTAGACATTGCCGTTGACGGTGCCGACCTTCAGCAGGTTGGCGGTCTGGGCGTTCTGCACGCTGCGGGACACGACGCTGTAGGTGCCGTCGCTGTTGGCAACATAGGCATAGGCCTTCTTGTAGGCGCTGTTGTCCTTGTTGTCAAAGTTGTAGCCGCCGTCGTCCTTGATCTCGATCTCCTTGGCGGTGCCGTCCTCGAAGACCACGTTCAGCCACAGCTTGTCGGAAGCGGTGTAGGCGTTGCGGTTCAGGACGAACATGTAGTCGCGGCTGGAAGCGGTGGTGTTGGCGTTGAAGAGGATGACCTCAGCCAGCTTGGTGGGCGCCAGCTTCTTGGCTTCGTTCTTCTGCAGCACGGGGTAGACCTGGACAGCGGGATCATTGGCGGCATCCACCTTGCCCATGTTCTGCCAGCCGACCGCCACGCCGTAGTTCTTGCTGTCGGTGTAGTAGAAGGCCACGGTGTTGCGGTCGATGGCGTAGGTCACGTCGGTCTGAACGTTTTCAGCCTTCAGGACCACGCTGGCATCGCCGGAATCGTAGGTCTTCTTCAGGGTCCAGTCGGTGTTGGGGCCGTTCTTGGCAACATCGTTCACGGACTTGGCGTTGGTGGCAATGTAGGCGTACTCGCCGCTGGCCTGGTTGCCGTTCTCGGCCACATAGCCGTCATTGCCCAGAGTGTGGGTCTTCAGCACGCTCTTGATGGTCAGCACGTCGTCATCGGACAGGGTGTAGGTGATGACTGTGCCGATCGCGGCGCCCAGGGTGTTGTCAGTGGCCTGGTTCACGTCGCGGGTGCCCAGGTAGGACTCCAGAGCGGCATCGTCAGCAAACGCCTTGCTGCTGCCCACGGAAGCCTTCCAGTTGATGTCATAGGTGGCCTCGGTGCCGTCAGCCTTCAGGACCTTCACCATGCCGGACTTGGTCAGGGCGTTCTGGGTCCAGGCGGAATTCAGAACCAGAGCGTAGTTGGTCACGGTCTCCTCAGCGGGACGAATGGCAACCACATACTCGCCGGTGGAATCCAGAATGAAGTCATAAGCGGTGTCAAAGCCGGGGGTGGTGTTGGCCTTGCCGATCTCGAAGTGGGTCAGGTCAACGTCCACCAGGGAGGCGGCGTCGGGGATGAAGGACTGCTTGTAGGTCTCGCCCTCGACGGTGATGTACAGCTCGCTGGCCTTGTCGCGGTCAACGCGGGTCATCTTGCCGGTGACGATCTCGGGCAGGGAGATGTAGGTGCGCCCGCCGTACTGGACGTACAGCACCACATCGTTGGTAGCGACCTCGTCGTTGAAGACCACGTTCTCGAAGTCCTCGGAGAAGGAGTCGGCCTTCTGGGTCAGCTTGCCGTTGTTGTCGCGGGCATAGCTGTACAGGGAGATGGTCTCGTTCTTCACGCTGTAGGAGCGGACCTCGGAGAGGGTCTCCATCAGGTACAGAACATAGTCCACAGTGCCGTCATCATCGTTGTCGATGACTTCGGCGGAGATGCCGTTCAGGTTGAACTTGGCGGTGTCATAGTACTCATTGATGGCGGCCTCAGCAGCAGCCTGAGTCTTGTAATAGCCGTAGTTCACATAGTACTGGGTATCCTTGTCGGCAGCCAGGCCAGTGCCCTTCAGGAACTTGGCCAGGGTGTCGCTGTTGGCGGTGGTGGACTTGATGACGTTCACGTCGTCCTTGGTGGACACGCCCAGAACCTTGGAGTTGGAGAGGATGGTGGTCTTCTCGATGTACACGGTCACGGTCTTGCCGATCATATCGACCGTGGTGTCCATGCTCAGGGACAGATCGCCGACATACTCCTTGGACTCGCCGGTGACGGTGGAAGCGGTGGTGGAGCCGTACAGGACGACCTCCTCCAGGTTGGTCTTGCCGGAACGCAGGGCGGCGTCAGAGTCGGTGCCGTCCAGCTGAGCCCACTTGTTGCCGGTCACAACGCCTTCCAGCTTGTACACGCCGTACATGGCGCTCAGGATGGTGCGGTGATCGGAGAAGGCGATAGCGTAGCCGTTCTCATACTTCTGGATCATCTCAACGTCCAGGGCGTTGTGGATCAGCAGAGCGGCGTCATCACGGCTCAGGGGGAGCATGATGTTCTTGGTGAAGTTACGGAACAGGCCCAGGCTGGAAGCCTTGGCGTTGGTGTTGATGGCCCAGTCGGTGCCCACGAAGCCCTCGATGGAGGGATCGTAGCCGGCGGCCACCAGCAGCATCTTGGCGGCCTCGGCGCCGGTCACGTTGGCGGCGGGGTCGAAGCGGCCGTCGCCGCGGCCGGCGATGATGCCCAGGGTGAAGCAGTAGTTGATGTGGCCCTTGGCCCAGTTGTCGCCGATGTCGGTCAGCTTGCTGTCCACGCCGGAATACAGC